>Ga0182736_1000681_pt1 | contig 45077 bp, 45 predicted proteins | sample eDN5th30CKraftBY_FD_128882 | JGI IMG/M metagenome (GOLD analysis project Ga0182736, IMG submission 128882) | Enriched backyard soil microbial communities from Emeryville, California, USA - eDNA 5th pass 30_C Kraft BY (version 2) (version 2) | ecosystem: Environmental > Terrestrial > Soil >... | reverse complement strand
TGACCCTGCTGACCGAAATCGGCCTGCTGGTGGTGTGGGTGTTCGGCATCTGGCAGGTAGCCAACAAGCAGATCACGGTGGTCGTCCTGGCGGCGTTCCTGGCCTATATCGGCCGCTTCTATACCCGGCTCGATTCCATGAGCCGCATCGTGTCGGTCACCCAGAAAGCGGCCGCCGGGGCCAAGCGCATCTTCGATATCCTCGACCATGTCTCCAGCGTGCCAGAGCCCGAGGCCCCCGCGCGCCTCGAGCGCGTGGCGGGCCGCATCGAGCTGCGCGGCGTGGCTTTCCGCTACGGCAACCGCTCGGTCATCCGCGGGCTCGACCTGGCCATCGCGCCGGGCGAGATGATCGGCCTGGTGGGCCACAGCGGGTCGGGCAAGAGCACGCTGATCAACCTGATCTGCCGCTTCTACGATGTATCCGAGGGTGCCATCCTGGTCGACGGGGTCGACATCCGCGCGCTGCGCATCGCCGACTACCGCCGCAATATCGGCCTGGTGTTGCAAGAACCCTTCCTGTTCTTCGGCACCATCGCCGAGAACATCGCCTATGGCCACCCGCAGGCGTCGCGCGCCGAGATCATCGCCGCGGCGCGCGCCGCGCATGCCCACGAATTCATCCTGCGCCTGCCGCACGGCTACGACTCGCTGGTGGGCGAGCGCGGCCAGGCGCTGTCCGGCGGCGAGCGCCAGCGCATCTCGATCGCGCGCGCGCTGCTGATCGACCCGCGCATCCTGATCCTGGACGAAGCCACGTCGTCGGTCGACACCACCACGGAAAAAGAAATCCAGAACGCACTGGACAACCTCGTGCGCGGGCGCACCACCATTGCCATCGCCCACCGCCTGAGCACGCTGCGCCGTGCCGACCGCCTGGTGGTGCTGGACCACGGCAGCATCATCGAGCAGGGCCCGCACGAAGCCCTGATGGCCCGCCAGGGCGCGTACTATCGCCTGTACCAGGCACAGGCCCGCACCGCCGATGCCGACCTGCGCGACGCCGACGGCGACGAAGACGACGAGGGCGCCGATGACTGAACCCCGCCAACCCGCCATGCCGATCGCCGCGTTCGACCTGCATCGCAATGCCCAGGGCCGGCTGGTGTACGTGGGGCCCGACGGCCAGGCGCACGAGGGCGTGCAGGCCGTGCGGGCGTTTCCCATCAGCGAGCCGGCGCACGGCGTGTCCATTGTCAGTGCCGACGGCCGCGAACTGGCCTGGCTGGATACGCTGGACGCACTGCCGCCGGCCACGCGCCAGCAGGTCGACGACGCGCTGGCCAGCCGCGAATTCATGCCGGAAATCCAGCATATCGACGCGGTGTCGTCGTTCGCCACGCCCTCGCTGTGGGACGTGCGTACCGACCGCGGCCCGACGTCGTTCACGCTGAAAGGCGAAGAAGACATCCGCCGGCTGGCGGGCCAGACGCTGCTGATTGCCGACAGCCACGGCATTCATTACCTGGTGCGCGACGTGACGGCGCTGGACCGGTCCAGCCGCCGCCTGCTCGACCACTTCCTGTAGCCCTCCGACGTCGCCCCGGTTCATGCCGGACAGCCCGCCGCGCGTTAGCCGCGGCGGAATGGCGTGTGCACTTCCAGTTCGTCCCGGTAGTCGCCCACCGCCTGCGTTTCCTGTTCCAGGAAGTCTTCGATGGCGGCGGCAAAGCGGGCGTCGGCGATCCAGTGCGCCGACCAGGTGGGCGTGGGCAGCAGGCCGCGCGCCATCTTGTGCTCGCCTTGCGCGCCGCCTTCGAAGCCGGCCAGGCCGCGCTGGATGCAGTAATCGATCGATTGCAGGTAGCAGGTCTCGAAATGCAGGCCGGGCACGAAATCCAGGGCGCCCCAGTAGCGCCCGTACAGCGTGTCGCCGCCCTGCATGTTCAGGGCCGCCGCGATCGGTTCGCCGTCGCGCAGCGCCAGGATCAGCACCAGCGCGCCGGGCTGTTCGCGGTGCAGGCGCTCGAAGAACGCGGCGCTGAGATAGGGCGGGTTGCCGTGGGCGAAATACGTGTGCCGGTAGCAGCGGTAGAAGAACGCCAGCGCGTCGTCGTCGATCTGTGCGCCATGCAGCCAGCGGTACTGGATGCCGGCGGCCAGCACCTTCTTGCGGTCCTGGCGGATTTTCTTGCGCTTGTCGTGGTTCAGCGCCGCCAGGAAGTCGTCCAGGCTGGCGTAGCCCGCGTTGCGCCAATGGAATTGCACCCCTTCGCGCACCAGGTAACCGGCCTGGCGCAGCGCGTCCAGGTCGTCGTCGCCGGGAAACAGGACGTGCAGCGACGATACCTTCAGGCCCCGCGCCAGCTCGATCAGCCCGCGCGCCAGTTCCAGGCGGTCGGCCGCGGTGGCGGCCAGCAGGCGCGGACCGCTCACCGGCGTGAACGGCACCGCCGCCAGCAGCTTGGGGTAATAGCGCAGGCCATGGCGCTCGAAGGCGTCGGCCCAGGCGTAGTCGAACACGTATTCGCCGCGCGAGTGCGACTTCAGGTACAGCGGCACGGCGCCGGCCAGCCGGCCCTCGCGGTGCAGCACCAGGTAGTAGGGCGCCCAGCCGGTATCCGGGGCGGCGCAACCGGTGTCGTGCAGGGCCGAAAGGAATTCGTGGCGCACGAAGGGCTGCGCGCCCGCCAGCGCGTTCCATTCGCGCGGGTCCAGCGGGGACAGCGAGCTTGCGATACCAAGGCGGGCAGGGGGGCTCATGGCGCAATGATAAAGTGTGGCTGCATGGGGCGCCCCGGCGGCCCCGTCGCCCACGACCTTACCGTTCACGCATGACCGTTCCCGCTTCCCCCGATTTCGTTGCCGCCGGCTTGCGCGGCCAGGCGCTGGCTGCGCTGGCCGCGCGCGGCTGGCCCGACAAGCTGGCCGCCGTGCGCGCCATCGACGACGCGGCGCCGCTGGACACCGACGCCGCGCTGGCCGAGCCCGCCGGCCTGCCGGGGCGGCCCGATACGCCGGTGCTGGTGGCGCCGGCCCAGGTCAGGCAGCGGTCGGTGCAATCGGCCGAAGGTCGCGCCGCGCTGCTGCACGCCCTGGCGCACATCGAATTCAATGCGGTGAACCTGGCGCTGGACGCGGTCTGGCGCTATGCGGGGATGCCCACCGATTTCTACCGCGACTGGCTGCGCGTGGCCCGCGAAGAGGCCTACCATTTCGAGCTGCTGAACACGCACCTGGGCACCCTGGGCCATGCGTACGGCGATTTTCCCGCCCACAACGGGCTATGGGAAATGGCCGAGAAAACCCGCGCCGACCTGCTGGCCCGCCTGGCGCTGGTGCCGCGCACGCTCGAAGCCCGCGGGCTGGATGCCTCGCCGCTGATCCGCGACAAGCTGGCGGGTGCGGGCGACGCCGCCGGCGCGGCCATCCTGGACATCATCCTGCGCGACGAGATCGGCCATGTGGCGATCGGCAACCGCTGGTATCGCCATCTGTGCGCCCAGCGCGGGCTGGATCCGCTGGCCTGCTACGCCGAGCTGGCCGCCCGGTACGGCGCGCCCCGGCTGCGCGGCCCGTTCAACCTGGCGGCACGCCGCCAGGCCGGCTTCGACGAGGCCGAACTGCAGGCCCTGCAGCAGCCCTAGGCGGCCGCGGCATCGGCGGTTACAGCGCGATACCCACGGTATCGCGGCGCCGGGCGGCATGGCGCGCCGCCTGCCTATAGAATCGACGCCATGAACTCCCGATACGCTTTATCGCTGCTGTGCGCCGCCGGGCTGGCCGGCGCCGTACAGGCCGCGCCCGCCGCTTCCCAGGCGGCCCCCGCGGATGCCGCGGCATTTTCCACTTGCCTGTCGCAATTGCGCGGCCAGGCCCTGCAACAGGGCGTGGCCGCCGGCACCTTCGACGAATACACCCGGGGCCTGGCGCCCGACATGAGCGTCATCGCGTCGCTGGATGCGCAGCCTGAATTCAAGACCCCCATCTGGGATTACCTGGCCGCGCTGGTGGACGACGAGCGTATCGCCGACGGCCGGCAGGCGCTGCAGCAATGGCAGGCCGAACTGGCGCGCGCGCAGGCGCAGTTCGGCGTCGACCCGGCCACCGTGGTGGCGGTATGGGGCGTGGAAAGCAATTTCGGCAAGAAACTGGGCGGCCGGCCGCTGTTGACGTCGCTGTCGACCTTGTCGTGCTTCGGGCGCCGGCAGTCCTACTTCCGCGGCGAATTCTTCGCCACCCTGAAGATCATCCAGCAAGAACACGTGCGGCCCGAGCGCTTGAACGGATCCTGGGCCGGCGCTTTCGGCCAGACGCAATTCATGCCGTCCACCTACTTGCGCCTGGCGGTGGATTTCGACGGCGACGGGCGCCGCGACCTGGTCGACAGCGTGCCCGACGCGCTGGCCTCGACCGCCAATTTCCTGCAACGCGCCGGCTGGAAGGCCGGGATGCCCTGGGGGTTCGAGGTCGCGCTGCCGGCTGGCCTGGACACCAGCGGCGCTGGCCGCCGCAACAAGCGGCCCATGTCGGCCTGGGCCGCGCAAGGCCTCAAGCGGGCCGACGGCGGCGCGTTGCCGGCCGGCGACCTGCAGGCCGGCCTGCTGCTGCCGGCCGGCCCGGCCGGTCCGGCCTTCCTGGTTACCCGCAATTTCGACGCCGTGTATTCCTACAATGCCGCCGAAAGCTATGCGCTGGCGATTGCGCACCTGTCCGACCGGTTGCGTGGCGGCGGGCCTTTCGCGCGCGCCTGGCCCACCGACGACCCCGGCTTGTCGCGGGCCGAACGCCGCGAACTGCAATCGCTGCTGATCGCGCGCGGTTTCGATATCGGCCAACCCGACGGCCTGATCGGCGCGCGCACCCGCGAGGCCCTGCAATCCGTGCAGCGCCAGGCCGGCCTGGCGGCCGACGGCCGAGCCGGGCTGAAGTCGCTGCAATGGCTGCGCGACAACGCCGGCCAGCCGTCCGCCGGCATCAATGCGCCGCCGGCGAATTGAACACGTAAGCGTCCATCGACAACACGCCATGACTGATGCCGCCGTCCAGTACTTCCACGTCGGCATCGGGGGCCGCCGCCCCGGCCGCGATCAGCAGCGGCAGGTAGTGCTCGGCGGTCGGATGGGCGCGGCGCGCCTGCGGCGCGGCATCCAGGTAGCCGACCAGGGCGTCGCGGTCGTGCGTGCGCACCGCCTGGCGGGCCCAGTCGGCAAATGCCCGCACGTACGGCTCGTCGGCGCCGTCGCGCTGGCGGAATTCGTACAGGTTGTGCGTCAGGCTGCCCGAGCCCACGATCAGCACGCCCTCGGCCGACAGCGGCGCCAGGTCGCGGCCCAGGGCCCAGGCCTGCGCCGGGTCCAGGGTGGCGGGCAGCGACAGCTGCACCACCGGGATGTCGTGGGCGGGGAACATGTGCCGCATCGGCACCCAGGCGCCATGGTCCAATCCGCGCGTCTCGTCCAGGCCGACCCGGTGGCCGGCGGCGCCGAGCAGCGCCGCGACGCGCGCCGCCAGGGCGGGGTCGCCGGGGGCAGGGTATTGCAGCGTATAGAGTTCCGCGGGAAAACCGCCGAAATCATGGATGGTGGCCGGGCGCGCGGCCGCCGTGACGGCCAGGCCACGGGTCATCCAGTGCGGCGACACGATCAGCACCGCGCGCGGCGCCGGTTGGCGGCGGCCCATCGCGGCCAGCAGCGGGCCGGCCTGTCCCGGCTCGGTGGCGAAAGTGGGCGCGCCATGAGACACGAAAAGCGTAGGCTGGGCTTGCATGGCAGGAAATCTCCGATAGGGTGGGCCGGATAGCAATGTCCGGCGGTCCAGAAGACTGTAATTGCCTTACGGATCGAGATAAATAGCCCATTTGTGGATACATTGTTCCAGGATGGTGGGTAATATGGACCGATTCGAAGAAATGCGCGTATTCACCGCGGTGGTCGAGGCCGGCAGCTTCGTCAAGGCCGCCGAAGCCCTGCGCATGTCCAAGGCAGGCGTCTCGCGCCACCTGACCGACCTGGAAACCCGCCTGGGCGCCCGCCTGTTGCAGCGCACCACGCGCCGGCAGTCGCTGACCGAGGAAGGCCAGCTGTTCTACGAGCGCTGCAAGGTGCTGCTGGCCGAAGTCGAGGACGCCGAAACCGAGGTCAACAGCCGCAGCGGCGAAGTCGGTGGCCTGCTGCGCGTCAATGCCCCGCTGACGTTCGGCGTGCGGCACCTGGCGCCGCTGTGGGGCCGGTTCAAGTCGCAGCACCCCAAGCTGATGCTCGACATCACCCTGACCGACCGGCTGGTCGACCTGGTCGACGAAGGCTACGACGTGGCGGTGCGCATCTCGCAACTGGCCGATTCCACGCTGGTCAGCCGGCGCCTGGCCACGACGCGCATGGTGCTGTGCGCCACGCCGCAATACTTGCAGGAACACGGCCGGCCCGAGCATCCCAAGGAACTCACCATGCATGGCTCGGTCGCCTACAGCTACTGGGCCGGCCGCGACGAGTGGCGGTTCCATGGCCCCGAAGGCGAGATCAACGTGCGCATCCAGCCCATCATGCGCGCCAACAATGGCGACACCTGCCTGCAGGCCGCGCTGGCGCACCTGGGCATCATCCTGCAGCCCACTTTCCTGGTGGGCGATGCCCTGCGCGCCGGCGCCCTGGTCGAACTGATGCCGGCGTACCGCTGCGCCGAACTGGGCATCTACGGTGTCTATCCCACCCGGCGCCACGTGCCACCGCGCGTGCGCGCGCTGGTCGATTTCCTGGCCGAGCACTTCGCCCAGCCGCCCTGGCCGGAATGAGCGCTGGCGGGTGGCAGGCGGCGCCGTACCGCCCCGCTGCTACGGCAACTCCGGTTCGCGCAACACCATCACGCGGCTGGCGGCCGACCAGGATGCCGTGTTCTCGTTCGAGGGCGGCGGCAAGGAAGGCAACCTGCGGCTGGCCACCAGCGGCATCGGCGCGGTCTACCTGACCGTCACCGGCAAGACCTCGCACGCGGGCGGCGGCACCGACGCCACGTTCGCCGGCCTGAAAGCGCGCGGCGCGGTGGTCGAGGGCATGGGGCTGAGCGGCTTCGGCGCGCACTCGAACGCGGCCGAGTATGTGCAGGTCGAGACGATCGTGCCGCGCCTGTACCTGGCCGCGCGCATGATCATGGACATGTCGCGCGGCAAGGTGCCGCTCAAGTAGCGCCCGGCCGCGGGGGCTGGGCGGCTTCCAGCAGGTACTGCATCATCTGCCGTGCATAGGCGGGCAGGTCTTCGGCCCGCCGCACGCACAACAGCAGGTTGCGGCGCGCCCAGGGGGTGTCCAGCGCCACCGCCTTGATGCCCGTTGCGCGCGCGCAGCGCCGGGCCGCGGCGTGTGGCACGATGCCCACGCCGATGCCTTGCCCGGCCAGGCGGCAGATGGCGTCGAAGCTGCGCAGGCGCACCCGGTAATTCAGCGGCGTGCCGGCGCGGCGGGCATGCTGCGCGATATGGTCTTGCAGCGCGCTGCCTTCGGCCAGGCCGATGATGTCGCAAGCGGCGACATCGGCCAGGCTGACCGACGCCGATCGCGCCAGCGCATGGCCGCGCGCCACCACCAGCACCAGCGGGTCGGGGCGGAACGGATGGGTCTGCAGGCCCTGCAGGTCGGCCGAGTCGGCCACGATGCCGATGTCGGCGGCGCCAGCCCGCATCGCTTCGGCGATGTCGTTGCTGAGCCGCTCTTCGACGTCGACCGAGACTCGCGGATACCGCGCCAGGAAGCCGCCCAGCAGGTCGGGCAGGTATTCGCTCAGGGCCGCCGTGTTGCACAGCAGCCTGACATGGCCGCGCATGCCGTGGCCGTACTGGTCCAGTTCGCCGCGCATGCGCTCGACCTGCCCGAGCACGGCCCGCGCGTGGTGCAGCAGGGTGCGCCCCGCGGGCGTAGCCTGCACGCCGTGGCGTTCGCGCACCAGCAGGGGCACGCCCAGCGCGGCTTCCATGCCGCGTATGCGCTCGCTGGCCGAGGCCAGCGTCATGTGCGCGCGCTGCGCGCCGGCGGTGATGGTGCCGGCTTCGTGCACGTACATGAACAGGCGCAGGTCGGTCAGGTCGAAACGCATGCGCCGATGCTAGCACGCCAGAATCAGGAATGGCCTGAGGCTGGATACGGCAGATCCGCATTGGCTGCTGCCGGCTAGGCAGCCAGAATATGGGAATTGCCACGCCATTCGGGGCAATGGTGCACGTAATCACCCTAAGCTTGATCCATATGCAGACTGTCCTCGATCTTATCGGTTCCCTGCTGGGCCCCGCATCCGGCTTGCTGGCGGCGGTGGCCACCGTGTTCCTGCTGGCCGGCATGGTCAAGGGCATGGTGGGGCTGGGGCTGCCCACCATTTCCATGGCCCTGCTGGCCTTGTTCATGCCGCCGGCTCAGGCGGCGGCCTTGCTGGTCGTTCCCTCGCTGGTCACCAATGTCTGGCAGGCCCGGCCCTTCGGGGGCTTGGCACCGCTGTTGCGGCGCATCGGTGCCATGCAGCTGGGGATAGGCGCGGGCACCCTGGCCGGGGCCGTCGCGTTCGGCGCGCCGGCGGGCGACTGGGGCGCGGTGGCGCTGGGCGTCGCCTTGCTGGCCTATGCCGGCTGGGGCCTGTTCGGCACGCCGCCCGCGCCATCGCCGCGCGCCGAGCCCTGGATGGGGCCGTGCGTGGGCGTGCTGACCGGCCTGGTCACCGCCGTGACGGGGGTATTCGTGGTGCCGGCCGTGCCGTACCTGCAATCGCTGTCGCTCGGCAAAGACGCGCTGATCCAGGCCATGGGGATTTCCTTCACCGTGTCCACCGTGGCGCTGGCGGCCGGCCTGTGGCTCAACGGCAGCTACAGCGCGGGGGCGGCCGGGGCGTCGTTCGCGATGCTGCTGCCGGCCCTGCTGGGCATGGCGGCCGGCCAGCGGTTGCGCCGGGCGTTGTCTCCGCGCGTGTTCCGCCTGTGCTTCATGGCCAGCCTGGCCGCGCTGGGCGCCTACCAGGTGGTCGAAGGGTTGCTGTTCTAGCGCTGGAACCCGTACGAACGCATGATCTGACCCACCTTCGGGCCTTTCAGGTAGAACAGGAACGAGCGCGCCGCCAGGTTGCCCCTGCCGGTTTCCAGCAGCACCGCTTCCTGGCGGATCGGGTCGTACAGCGAAGTGGGCACGATCCACGCCGACCCGCGCGCGACCCGGTCGTTCTGGTACACATGCGACAGCGTCACAAAGCCCAGGTCGCTGTGGTCGCCGGACAGGAAGCGCCGCGTGTCCGCGGCATCGTGGCGTTCGACCAGCTTGTCGTCGACCGCGCCGCGCAGGCCCAGGCGGTCCAGCACCTGCATGGCGGGGCGGCCGTAGGGTTGCAGGTCGGGGCTGGTGATCGACAGGCGCTGGAAGTGGTTGTTCCTGAGCACGTCGCCGTGCGGATCGACGTAGCCCGCATAGGGCGACCACAGCGCCAGCACCCGCGTGGCGTAGGTATAGCGCGTGCCCGGCACCGCCTTGCGGGTCGCCTCCAGGCGGGCCGGCAGCACGTCGTTGCCGGCCACCAGCACGTCGTAGCGCGCGCCGTTCTTGATCTGGGCGTACAACTGGCTGGTGGGGGCGGTCGACAGCACCACGACATTGCCGGTTTTCTGCTGGAAGTCCTCGGCAATGGCGCGGATCGGCGCGGCGACATTGCTGGCCACGGCCACCTGCACCTGGCCCGCACGGGCGCCCGCGCTGGCCGCACAGGCCAGCAGCGCCAAAACAAGAAACCGGAAACGTGCGTTCATGTCAGCCCCTGGGCGCCGCTCGCGGGCGCTCTATTGGTATCAGGCGTGTGATTTGAGCATATTCGCGGCCTTGCGCCCACCGTGCGGGGGCAAGGGTTTGTCGCCGCGTGTGCCTGCGCCGTCGAGCCGTCTCCTGGGTAATTGGCCGAAATAAGGCCATTCCTGCCTGCTGATGGGTTGAGTTGGGCATGGCCGGGCCGGGCTACATATAAGGCAGGCCAGCCGCCGAGTTGGCCGCTTCCAGGAGAAAGCCCATGTACGACCAGATCGAAACGTCCACGCCGATGAGATGGCCCGGCGATTTTCCGGCCAAGCACTGATGGGAGCGGCTCGGCTACGGCCGGGCCGCTCTGTTTTTCGCGTCGACAAGCCTTAGGCGCGCACGTAGGCCCAGCCTTCTCCCTGCAGCGTCGCCAGCGCCAGGATGGCCGGGGCCGGCAGCGGTCGCATCGGTTCGCGCGCGGCCAGGCCGGTGTTGGCCAGGGTATTGGGGCATAGCCAGGTCAGGGCATCGCTGGTGTCGGGGGCGCCTTCCAGCGCGGCCGCCACGGCCTCGCCATTGAGCACCAGCCGTACCTCGGCATCGGGCCGCGCCCGCAGCAGGTTTGCTGCGTTCTTGCGCGCCCGCGCCAGCGCGGCGGGCGTCGGTGCGTGGATCAGGATCTTCAGGGTATCGGGCGGGGAAGCGGCGGGCATCGGCAGTCTCTGGCAGGTTCAATGATCGATGAGGATGGCCGCGCGCGCCGGGTGGCATGGCCCGCGGCCGTGTCGGTTCAGCGCAGCGCGCGCCAGGCCAGCATGGCCGCCACCGCGACGCAGACCAGCGCGAAGGCGCGCCGCAGGCCTGCCTGAGGGACACGATGCGCGAAGGTGCGGCTGATGGCCATGCCGATGACGGCCGCGCCGACGAATGCCCATTGCGGCGCCGTCAGGGCCAGGCCATGGGCGGCGGCCGAGGCGACGGTGGCCGCCGACACCAGCGCGATGATCATCAGCGACGTCGAGACGATGCAATGCATCCGCGCGTCGGTGAAACGGCTGAACGCGGGCACGATGATAAAGCCGCCGCCGACCCCCAGCATGCCGGTGCACAGGCCCGACGCCGCGCCGATGGCGCCTAGCGTGGCGGCGGTGCGGCCCGTCCAGATGAATTTGCCGGTTTCGGGCGACAGCCGGCATGGCTTGGCGGGCGCCGCCGCGTCCGGGCCGGCGGCCGCGCGGGAAGGGCCAGCCATGCGCGCCGCCACGACCAGCATGATGGCCGCGAATCCCAAGCTGAGCCAGGCGGCCGGCAACTGCCGGGCCAGCAACAGGCCGGCCGGCGCCGTCAGTCCGCCGGCCACCGCCATCAGCAGGGCGGCCTTGTAGCGCACCAGGCCCTGCCGCAATCCCTGCGCCGCGCCCACCGCCGCGGCCGCGCCCACCGCGATCAGCGCCACCGGCGCGGCGTCGGCCAGCGGCATGTGCAGCCCGAACATCAGCGCGGGCACGGCAAGAATCCCGCCGCCCGCGCCGGTCAATCCCAACAGCATGCCGATGGCCCATCCCAGGGTCGAGGCGGTGATCATATAAATAACTTTTAGAAATAAACATATTATTTATTATTATTAAAGGGGGCGCAAGTTTCCCAGGCATGGCCCCGCGAGCGTCTCAGTGCCGCCTGGTCGTCAAGCCTGGTGCTGCGCGAATTTGGATGGCGCCACGCCGAAATGCTGCTTGAAAGCCAGAGTGAAGGCGCTGTGGCTCTGGTAACCGCTTTGCAGGGCTGCCTGCAGGATGGGCGTGCCGCCCAGCAGGGCGTCCAGCGCCCGCAGCAGGCGCAGCCGTTGCCGCCAGCGTCCGAAGGTCATGCCGGTGTGCTGCCGGAAGTGGCGATGGAAGGTCTTGGGGCTCATGGCCAGCGAGGCCGCCCAGTCGTCGACGACATACGGGTGGCCCGGGTCGGCGTTCAGCGCTTCGCACACCTGCGCCAGGCGCGCATGGGCAGGCCAGGGCAGGTGGAAGGGCAAAGCCTGCTGCGTCTTCAGTTCTTCCAGCAGCAGCGCGGCCATCAGCCGGCCGTGGGGGCTGCCGTCGATGTCCGGGCCGGCTTGCGCCACCCGCTGTATCAGCGCGCGCAGCAGCGGCGACACGTGGATCACGCCGTCGGCCAGTGGCAGCCCGCGCGCGGCGTCCGGCGCAATGAAAATGCCGCGCACGCGGGCCCGGCTGCGAATGACCAGGCGGTGCTCGACCGCCGCGCCCAGCCAGACCGCCGTCGTCGGCGGCACGACCCACTGGCCCGATGCGGCCTCGACGTGCACGATGCCCTCGGCCGCATAGACCAGCTGGCAGCGGTCGTGGCGGTGATGGGTCACCTCGAATCCGGTGGGGTAATCGACCGCGACGCCGGTGACGCGCGCCAGGGCGGTGTCGTACTGATCCAGGTCGAGGGGTTCGGCGCGGCCGCTGGCGGGAAGATGCAGCATGGAACAAAAGTGTCCGTTTCCATAAAGAAATGGACAGTTCTTATAGAGAACCCGAATCTTGTCCTGTCTAGACTGGCTGCACAAGAGATCTCTTGCCAACGGCCCGGCCGACCATGACTTTTTTCGCGACGCTACGACCCGCTCTGCTAGCCCTGGCTTCCCGTCGGGGTCTGAGCGCGTCCGCGCGCCTCGCGACCCATCCTGATTCCCCCTGACCCCGACCTCGAACAGCTTGGCCTCCAAGCAGGGGAATCAGGAACGTCATCCCGATTCCCGCCGAGAGGTCTTCATGATTGCCCAACCCCAGACCAAGTATCGTCCTTATCCCGCCGTCGATTTGTCCGATCGCCGGTGGCCGTCCCGCATCCTTCGCCAAGCCCCGATCTGGCTGTCGACCGACTTGCGTGACGGCAACCAGGCCCTGTTCGAGCCGATGAACCGCGAGCGCAAGCTGCGCCTGTTCGCCGAGCTGGTGCGCCTTGGGTTCAAGGAAATCGAAGTCGGTTTCCCCTCGGCCTCGAAGACCGACTTCGACATCGTGCGGCACCTGATCGACAACGCGCTGATCCCGGACGACGTCACGCCGATGGTCATCACCCAGCTGCGCGAAGACCTGGTCCGCGAGACCGTGCGCAGCGTGCGGGGCGCGCGTCGCGTGATCGTGCATTTCTACAATGCCATCGCCCCGGCCTGGCGCGAGATCGTCTTCGGCATGAGCGTGCCGCAGATCGTCGACATGGTCGCGCGCCACATCGGCCTGCTGGCCGAACTGACCGCCGCGCACCCCGAAACCGAGTGGGTGCTGCAGTATTCGCCCGAGACCTTCTGCATGGCCGAACTGGAGGTCTCGCTGGCGGTGTGCAATGCCGCCATCGACGCCTGGGACGCGGGCCCGGCCCGCCCCATGATCATCAACCTGCCCACCACGGTGGAAGTCTCCACGCCCAACGTCTTCGCCGACCAGATCGAATGGATGGATCGCCGGCTGGCGCGCCGTCCGCATCTCGTGCTGTCGGTGCATCCCCACAACGACCGGGGAACCGGCGTGGCCTGCGCCGAGCAGGCCTTGCTGGCGGGCGCGCAACGGGTAGAGGGCTGCCTGTTCGGCAACGGCGAGCGCAGCGGCAACCTGGATATCGTGACGCTTGCCCTGAACCTGTACACACAGGGTATCGCGCCCGGGCTGGATTTCTCCGATATCGCCGCCGTGGCGCGCATCGCCGAGGAATGCACGGCCTTGCCGATCCATCCCCGCCATCCCTATGTGGGCGACTTGGTGTTCACCGCGTTCTCGGGTTCGCACCAGGACGCGATCGCCAAGGGCTTCGCCGCGCAGCGCGACGGCGAGACCTGGCGCGTTCCGTACCTGCCCATCGACCCGAAGGACCTGGGCCGCACTTACGACAGCATCGTGCGCGTCAACAGCCAGTCGGGCAAGGGCGGCATCGCCTACCTGTTGCAGCGCGATCACGGCATCGTCATGCCGCGGCGCATGCAGGTCGAATTCAGCGCCATCGTGCAGAAGCTTGCCGACGCCAGCGAGACCGAGCTGGCCAGCGAGGCGATCTGGGACTTGTTCAAGCACACCTACCTTGAACCGCCGGGGCCGCGCGATGGTTACGCCTACCGGGGCCATCGGCTGCGGGAAACGCCGCAGGGCCAGTGCATCGAGCTCGAGGTCCAGGCGCCGGGCGGCGAGGTGCGCCGATTGCAGGGCACGGGCAGCGGGCCGATCGAGGCCGCGGTGGCGGCGCTGGGCCTGCCGCTGCGGATCGACAGCTATGAAGAGCGCAGCCTGGCCGCCGGCGCCGACGCGCAGGCCCTGGCGGTAGTCGAGGCCGCCTGGCCCGGCGTCGCCGGTTCCCGCCACGGCGCGGGCATGCACCGGAACATCGTCACGGCATCGATACTGGCCATCCTGAGCGCGGCGGCGCGGTTTTCGGATTGCCGGACAACTGCGGAGAACGAATCCCCGTAGATCATGACCTGCCCGGCGGGTGTCGGCGAATCGAAGCCGGCGCCCGTCGAGGCCGGGGTTGGCGGCCGGCAGCATTGGCAGGATATGATCCGTGCCATCGAGGCCATGCCGCGGCGGCCGGCGATCGAGTGGGACGATATCGCCCAGGCTTTCCCGTCCCGGGTGGCGGGCCGGCGGTTCGGCAGGGTGGCGCTGAAGTTCCGATAATTCAGGATGGCAGTATGCGCGCGCCGGCAGCGGGCCGACCGCCGCAGGGCATGGATGGAGATAACGCCAAGATGATTCTGACCCGGGCCCAGGCTGGTGCGGTGCACCAGGCCATGCAGGCGGTGAATGCAGTGCAGGGGCGCTTGCGCGTGCTGATGGGCGAATCCATCGTCATGGAACTGCCCGACGGCACCATCCTGGTCAGCGGCGCAGGCGGCACCAGCGAATGCTACGACAGCCCGGAAGCGTTTGCCGAGGCCTACGGCGTCGGGGGCGGCGGCGACTGTTCGGACACGGCCTTGCACTGACCGCGGCCGTCGGGGGCGGGCGGCATGGTCGACGCCCGCGCGATGGCCGGCCGGCGGCCGCGTCCGGATGCGCCGGCTATGACCAGCGCAGCGTCGGCTTCAGCCCCGCGCGCGCCGCAACGGTCAACAGCCTTTCCAGGTCGAATCCCGTCTCTTCCCCCTTGGCCAACGCCGACGCAAGCGGGCTGGGCAGGTCGAGCATGCGAGCGATTTCCAGGTCTGCCCAGCCCTGTGCCTGCAGGTGTCGCGCCAGCTTGCCGGCGACTTCGGCGCGCAGCCGCGTCACGAGGGCGTGGCCGGTCGGTTCGATACCGGCGGCCCCCGAAGGGGGCGCGCCGGTATCGGCGCGGCCACGATGCGCAGGAACGCTTGCGTGTTCCTCGTCCAGCCAGCCCGCGGTCCGGGCGCAGTGTTTTTCGATCTGCCGCGCCAGCTTGTCTCCGATCGGCCGGGACGACTTGATCTGGCTCCACATGCTTGGCGAGACCTGCAGCACGGCGGCAAAGGCTTGTTCCAGGCCCTTGGGCGAGGCGCCTGCCGCCAGCATCCGCTCGGCATAGGCTTGAAACAGCGCCAGCGCATTGCGCCGGCGCGTCAGGGTGATATTGGCGGACATCTGTGTAATGGGAGCAACAGGCATTCATGCGTATTGTCCCGGGGCTTGACGGTAAAGTAAATAGTCTTTACAGTGACTGCCAATCCGATTTTGCAGGCGGAAACCCGCCCGCAGCCATCCAAGCATCCAAAGCCCATCATGATCTCGCGCCGCCACTCAACCCTTCCATGCGCCACCCCGCGCAGGACGGCGGCCGTGCGCATTTCGCCGGTGTCCATGCCTGGTTCCACCGACACATCCACCCTCGACCGGGAGGGGCCGCTGCACGCAAGTGCCTAGCGCAACCCCCCAGGCTCTGAATACCAGAGGCCCGGTTTCCGCAAGGAACCGGGCCTTTTCGTTTTTCCAGCGGTACGCAGCGATGCATCGCGTCGCTTGTGCCCATGCATTTCGAACCAGATGGCCGGGTGTGCCGGTTCGGAATGTGCGCGACGATGGCCAGGTCGCGTGCAGCGAGACACCTCATCCGACGGGATGCTCGCGCGTGGGCACAACCGAAGCGAAGCAGATCACAACGACAAACAAGGAAGGAAATCATGCAAGCGCAATACATCGAAGACGTCGTCGAGGGCGGGGTGCCGCTGAAGCGGTGGACGCAGGGCGTGCCGGTCGAAGCCAAGGCCCTGGAGCAACTGTCCAACACCGCCCGGCTACCCATCGTGTTCAAGCACGTGGCCGCGATGCCCGACGTGCACGTGGGCATTGGCGCCACCGTGGGTTCGGTCGTCCCGACGCTGAAGGCCATCATCCCCGCCGCGGTCGGTGTCGACATCGGCTGCGGCATGATCGCCTGCAAGACCACCTTGCGAGCCGAAGACCTGCCGGACAATCTGGCGCCCGTGCGCGCCGCGATCGAGAAGGCGGTGCCCCACGGCCGGCGGCCGGGGTTGGGCGACCCGGGCGCATGGCGGATCGAACGCGCGCCCCGGGCGGTGGCCGACGCATGGCGTCCCTTGCAGGCGGAGTTCCAGGCCTTGTGCCAGAACTACCCGCAACTGGCAAAGGCCAACAGCGTGAACCACTTGGGCACGCTGGGCACCGGCAACCACTTCGTCGAAGTCTGCCTGGACGAAGCGGGGGCCGTATGGTTCATGCTGCACTCGGGCTCGCGCGGCGTGGGCAACGCCATCGGTACGAAGTTCATCGAGCTGGCGCGCGAAGATGCCATGCGCAACGATGTGCACCTGCCCGACAAGGACCTGGCCTATTTCGAGGAAGGGTCCCGCTATTTCGGCGACTACGTGCGCGCCGTGGGCTGGGCCCAGAAGTTCGCCGCCACGAACCGGGAAGTGATGATGCAGTTCGTCATCGACGCCGTGCGCAAGGTGATCGACAAGCCTTTCCAGACGCACCTGGAAGCGGTGAACTGCCACCACAACTATGTGCAGCAGGAACGCCACTTCGGCGAGGATGTCTACGTTACCCGCAAGGGCGCGGTCAGCGCCCGGAAGGGGCAACTCGGAATCATCCCCGGCAGCATGGGCGCGCGCAGCTACATCGTGTGCGGCAAGGGCAACCCCGAGAGCTTCGAAAGCTGCGCCCACGGCGCCGGCCGCTCGATGAGCCGGGTCAAGGCGCGGGCGACGTTCTCACTCGCCGACCACCAGGCCGCGACCCTGGGCGTCGAGTGCCGCAAGGACGAAGGCGTGATCGACGAAACGCCCGCGGCCTACAAGGACATCGACGCCGTCATGGCCGCGCAGCAAGACCTGGTCGACGTGGTGCACACGTTGAAGCAGGTCGTGTGTGTGAAGGGCTAGCAGAACCTCCGCGGCGACGCTATCTCATTCGTTGAATGAGCGTCGCCGTGGACATGCCATGGCCGGCACAGAACACGATCAGGCCGATTTCCCCGTCCATCGCCTCCAGCGCCGCAAGGGTCTTGGCGATCAGGCCGGCCCCCGTTGCGCCCAGCGGGTGGCCGTGGGCGATGGCGCCGCCCCACAGATTGAATCGATCCTGGCCGACATCGAATTCGCGCGACCATGCCAGCGGTACGCTCGCAAAGGCTTCGTTGATTTCGATCCAGTCGATGTCTTGCCATTGCAGGCCGGCGCGGCGCAAAGCTTCCCGGGTGGACGCGACGACCCCGTCCAGCTGCATCCTGGGGTCCGAGCCGATGGCGACTCGCGCCAGGAACCGGGCCTTGGGCTGCAAGCCATCGGCACGCGCCCGGTCGGCGTCCGCCACCAGCACGGCCGCCGCGCCGTCCGTCATCTGACTGGAATTGGCGGCGGTGACAACGCCGTTTTCGGGATCGAACAGCGGGCGCAGGGCCGCCACGCGTTCGGGGTCGAGCTGATGGCGGATGCCCTCATCGTGAAGCACCCGGGTTTGCGCACTGCCTTCCGCGTTCACCGTGATGGGCACGATCTCGGTATGCTTGCCCGCCATCGCGGCGGCGCTGGCGCGCCTGTGGCTTTGCATTGCATAGGCATCCAGTTCCGGCCGACTCATGTGCCAGTGGCGCGCCAGAAGCTCGGCGCTGATGCCCTGGTGCGGCATCTCGTAGCGCTCGAGCAGGTCGGGATTCAGGCCACTCCAGTCCGAAAATGCCGGTCCAAGCGTGACGTCCAGAAACATCGGAACGCGGCTCATGTGCTCGACGCCCGCGCCGATGACATAGTCGGCATCACCGGCGGCAATCGCCTGCGCCGCGAAGTGCACCGCGGTCTGGCCCGAGCTGCACATGCGGTTCAAGGTGACGCCGGGGGTTCGGATCGGCAAGCCGGCCAGCAACGAGGCCTGGCGCGCCACATTGCCGCCTTGCTCGCCGGCCTGGCTGACGCAGCCCACGACGACATCGTCGATCATGTCCGGCGCGGCGCCGCTGCGCGACAACAGCGCCGTCAAGACTTGGGCCAGCAAGGCATCCGGCCGCAGGCCGGAAAATACGCCGCCCCGTTTTCCAAACGGACTTCGCACGGCTTCGATAATGCTCGGACTGCGCATTCCCTGTCTCCCGTATCGAGTGAAGGCACGAGTACGTGCCGTAATCGTGTCTTCGGACCCGCCGCTATTTCTGCAAATTGAGCTCGCGCACGAGATCGCCCCATTTCTTGTTCTCTTTCGCGATGAATGCCGTGAACTCGGCAGTATCCATGGGAGAAACCTCGGACCCCGTGCCGACGATCTTCTGGCGGGTCTCAGGCATGGACAGGACATCGGCGGTCGCCTTGGCCAGCGTGTCCAGGACGGGTTGCGGCGTGCCTGCGGGCGCCAGCAGGCCATACCAGACGGTGGCTTCGTAATCCGGGCGCCCCAGTAACTCGGCGAGCGTAGGCACGTCCGGCAGTTTGCTGGATCGTTCCCGCGAGCCCACCGCCAGGGCCTTGAGCCGTCCTTCGTTGACCTGCTGGGTCGCCGCCGGCAACACCGGGAAATAGAACGACACTTCGCCGCTGATGACGTCGGTCAAGGCCTGGGACCCCGTACGATAAGGAACGTCCCGGATCTGGATGTTCTCGAGTTTCGCCAGCATGGCCGCTTCCAGATGGCTGGGCGAACCCTTGCCCGACGTTGCGTAGTTCAATGCATCGGGGTGCTGCCTGGCTTCTTTCAGCAGCCCGCCCCAGTTTGAGAAGGGGGTCTTGGTCCCGGTCACCAAGAGCATCGGCAAGGTCGCGACCCGCATGATCGGCGCGAAATCCTTCGTCGCGTCGTATTTGGGCTTGGCGTCCATATGCGGGCTGACGGTCAGGGTCGTGGGTGCGAACAGCAGGGTGTACCCGTCCGGCGCGGCAGCCGCGGCGGCGACGGTTCCCAGTTCGCCGCCCGCGCCGGGCATGTTGTCTATCACGATCGATTGCTTGAGTCTGGCGGCAAGCCGGTCGCCCAGGATGCGGGCGATCGTATCGGCGCCACTGCCGGCGCCGTACGCCACGACGATCTTCACCGGGCGCTCGGGATATCCCGCCGCCGCCGCTTGCGCGCCCGCGAGTATCGCCAGCCCTATCAATGCACTATGACCCAGCCTTTTTGCGTATTTCATGGTTTGTCTCCTTGCCTTCGGCGTAGGCATCAGCAGTAGTGGTGTCGTTTGATCCGCTGATGGTCGTTCACGATCAACTGTGCCGTTTTGCCTCTTCGGCGCAGGTGACGGTTCCCTTGCTGCGCAATCTGTGCAGCGTCTCCTGGGCGACGCCCCAGCTGGCCGCAAGCACCTGTTCCGTGTGCTCTCCCAGCCTGGGGGCCGCGCGATGCCTGTCCTGCTGGTCTTCCATTTTCAATGGGTTGGCGATGTTCGGCGTTCCGCCGCCGCCCTCGGCGGGCAGCGTATGGATCAATTGGTTGTGCACGACCTGGGGGTCGCTCACCAGGTCCGGATAGCTGTTCACCGGCGCGCACAGCACATCCATCGTCCTGAGCCTGGCTATCCAGTCGCGGGAGCGCCTTGACTTGAATACCGGCGCAAGCACGGCATTGAGCGCCTCGCGATGCTTCTGCCGGGCTTGCGACGAGGAATAGTCGGGATGGTGGGCCAATTCCGCCAGTTCCAACCCTTGGCAGAATGCCTGCCATTGATGATCGAACACCGTGAAAGTGATGCTGCCGTCTTGCGTGGCAATGGCCCCCGACGGGGCGATCAGCGGATGATCGTTTCCCAGCCTTTCGGGGGGCACGCCCGTCTTCAGGAACTCCATCAGGGGCGGGGCCTGGAAGGCCACCAGCGAATCGAGCAGCGACGTCTGGACATGCTGCCCCACGCCATGTCTTGCCCTGGCCATCAGCGCCAGCAGCACGCCTGAAAAGGCATTCATGCCGGCCAGCATGTCGGAAACCACATTGCCCAACCGCAACGGCAGCCCGCCGCGTTCCCCGTTGATGCTCATGAGGCCGGCATAGGCCTGCATGATGGAATCCCCGGCGGGAAGGTGCGTGTTGGGCCCAGAGGAACCGAATCCCGTCACCGAGCAATAGACAAGCCCGGGGTTATCGTTGCGCAGCGTGGCGTAGTCAAGGCCGAACTTGGCCATCACGCCGGGCCTGAAGCTCTCGATGACGACGTCCGCCTTCGCCGCCGCGGCCCGCACCAGATCCTGAACCTCGGCGTCTCGCAGATCCAGGCATATGCCGCGCTTGTTGCGGTTGACGCTGAGAAATACACCCCCACCCGTTCCCATCGTGCGGGACCAGTCGCCGCGAGGCGGCTCGATCTTGACGACATCGGCGCCGTGGTCGCCGAGAAACTGCCCGCAATAAGGTCCTGCGACGCCCTGGCCAAAATCCAGTACTTGCAGCGCGGTGAGGGCAGGCATGGTCAGAAGCTTCCCTTGCGCATCATGAAGGCGCCATGGAAGACGCAGGGTATGACGCCGTCCTGGTTCACGACTTCGATCTTGACGTTGAGCACGCCGCGATCCGGGGCCGAGACGTCCTTCAGGCCTTCCACCGTGATGCGGGTATGCAGGGTATCGCCAGCCTTGACCGGGGCCGAGAACTTGAACCGATCCAGGCCCAGGGCGGCCAGTGTGTACTTGCCGAGAATGTCTTCCAGCATGCCTGCCGCAATCGAGGCGGTCATCAAGCCGGGAGCGACCCGGGTCTTGAACAGGCTGTGCGCCTTGGAAAACTCTTCGTCGATGAACATCGGCAGCTTCAAGCCGGCGAAGCACGTGTAATTGACGATGTCCGCTTCGGTGATCGTGCGCGCGTAACTTTCAAACACTTCACCGACCGAATATTCCTCGTATGTCTTCTGGGCCATGCTCCGCTCCTGTTCGATGGAATGTACGTATATACGTATAATGTATGTATATAAGTACAGAATAGGCGTGCACAGCCGCTGCTGTCAATAATGGATGTCGCTCAGAGTATCGAGCCGAGGATGTTGCTGGGCAGGCTGCCGGCCAGGCCTTTCATGGTGGCGGCTTCCTGCTTGAGCACGTCGATATGTGCCGCGCTTGCGGCCACCATGCGTTCAGTGGGGCCCGCCAGCCCCAGCCCGAACAGCAGCGTCCCGTCTTTGCCGGTGACGGCGGCGGCGATGGCGCTCGAGCCGACCACGCGCTCGTCGACCGATTGGGAAATGCCGGTTTCCCGTATGGCCTGCAACTGGCGAAGCAGCTCGGCTTTGTCCAGGATCGTCCTGGAGGTATACCCCTGCAGGGCTCTATCTTTCAGGTAGCGCTTTTGTTTGGCCGGGTCCATATAGGCAAGCAGCAACTTGCCCATGGCGGTGCTGTACAGCTCGTCGCGCTTGCCCACCGGCGCGGTATAGCGCACGGGGTGGGTGCTCTCTTCCTTGGCGAAGTAGAGCAATGTCTGATCGTCATGCGCCAGCTGGCCCGCCAGGGCCGTTTCCCCCGACGCCTCCATCAAGCGGCGCAACGACGGCGCGACCAGTTCCGGCAGGTGCATATTGGCCAGAATCTGGGTGGCCAGCACGAACATTTCCTGGCCGATATGGTATGCGCCGTCTTCGCGCACCAGATAGCCGCCGTCGGTCAGGCCATTCAACAGGCCCACCAGGCTGGTCTTGGGCGCGCCGAGTTCCTGCGCGATGGATGCCAGGGTCATGCCCCGGTCGCGCGTGGCAAGCGCGCGAAAGATGTCGAGAATGCGGCGTACCGACTGGGGGCCCGAGGTTGCCATGTGCTGATACATCAAGCGGGAAGTGGGCCGATTGTACTGGCCGCAGCCGGCTAGGGAAAACACCCATTCCGCCGAGCCGCGTCGCTATTGACAGGCAAGCGTTGTGGTTGGAATACGAGTGCGTATTTTTTGTCAATGCGTCGATGCGCGCAATGAAAAGATTCCGGCTGCGGAACTGCAGCCGCACGCAGTGGGGCGATCGGATCGAGCGCCCGCGCCGTGCGCGGGCGTGCCTATCGTCCGGAAGATGGCAGCGCTTCTTTCGACACTGCCGACGTCTCTGCGGGACGCCTCATTTCGAACATGTCTGCCACGCCCGAATAGAAGCCGCGGTATCCGCAACGAGCAATTGCTTGTGCTGCGACCGTATCGAACAGGCCGTCCCGAAGAAATTGCCGATTGATGTGAACGCCGACGATCTGCCCCATGACCATGAACCAATTGGTTGGGTCGCCCGCAGCATCATGGATTTCGGTAACGGAGATGGCCTTGCATTCGAATGCCGCCGGGGCCGATGCGACACGAGGCGCTTTGACCAGGCGGCAGGATTCCGCGGCCAGGCCCGCGAGCTCCATTTCACTGACTTCCGGAGGCGCCGAAATGGAGCTGGTATTCATCGCGTCCGCCAGCGATCTGGTTGCCAGGTTTGCAACGAACTCGCCGGTCGCCCTGACATTGCGCACGCTGTCCTTCACCCCTTTGCTCGCGAAATACAGAATGGGCGGCGATTCGCATACCAGATTGAAAAAACTGTATGGAGCGAGATTGACATGTCCCGCGGCATCGACCGTCGATATCCAGCCTATCGGCCTGGGCGCAACGATGGCTTTCAGTGGGCAATGCGGCAGCCGATGGCCGTCGCGGGGTTCGTAAAAGTGTATGCCGGGCATGAGTCAATTCCTTCGTGAGGGCGATGCGCTTGCGTCACTCGTCCAGCTGGATATTCGCTGCCCGCGCGATGTCGGCCCATTTCTTGACATCTGCCTTCAGGAAGTCGACGAACTCGGTGGGCGGAAGGTACATGACTTCCGTGCCATAGTTGGCCAGTCGGGCACTCAGCTTCTCATTGGCCAGTACTTTCTGAAGCGCATCGGCCATCTTCTTCGTGATGTCCGGATCCATCCCGGCAGGCCCGAAAAGGCCGATCCAGGGCATGGCCTCGAAGCCGGGCAGGCCCGCTTCGGACAGCGTTGGCAGGTCGGGCACCAGCTTCGAGCGTTTGCCCAATGCCACTCCGATCGGCTTGATTCTTCCCGCCTGGATGTAAGGAACCGAACTTCCAACGGGGTCGAACATCATATCCACCCGTCCGGCAAGAACATCCTGCATCGCGGCGGTCGAGCCATTCTTGTATGGGACGTGCAGCAGTTGTATGCCCGCCGAATGTGCCAGCAATTCTCCTTCCATGTGATTGGAGATCCCGACGCCGGCGGATCCATAGGTCAGCTTTCCGGGGTTGGCTTTTGCATAGGCCAGCAGTTCGGCCAGGTTGTTCACCGGGACGTCCTTGCCGACGACGAGCACATGGGGAACCGCGGCGATCAGCGCCACCGGGGTGAAATCCTTGATGGGGTCGTACTTGAGGTTCTTGCGTACCGACGGGTTGATGGTATGCGACGACACTGCGAACAGAAAGGTCTGCCCATCGGGTTGTGCGTGCTGGACGAACTGGGTGGCAATCAGCGAGCCGCCGCCGGGCTTGTTGGAAATGATGATGGGCTGCCCAAGCTCGATTGCCAGTTCATCGGCAATCATGCGGGCCAGCGCGTCTGTCGGGCTACCCCCCGCGAGCGGTGCGACCAGCGTGATTGGCCGCGTTGGCCAAGCGGCTGGCTGCGCGATTGCAGAACAGCCGGCCGCGAAGCACAGGCTCGCAATGGCTAGTTTGAAGTATTTCATGTGTCGTCTCTCTCTTTTTGTGATTCCACCCATGTACGTACATTCTATGGTTGAGTTTTCCAGAGCACAAATTAGGGTTTGTACCAGCGGGTGGGTACCTAGATCCAGAATCCGGCGATCGGAAAACCGGCCCGGCGAGGCGCACGTTGTTGCTGCCCGCGAGACAACAACGGTATGGGAAAATACGCGGGAAACCATGAAACACGCCAGACGCGGCGGGTTGTCCCATTCCACGCATCGCGACACGCTGACAAGAACCTATGAGCAAACAGGATGCTGCCGCACGGCATGCGGCAACCGCGGGCCCATACCGAAAAACGAGAAATCGGGCGCCGCTTTATGCGGTGCTGGCGCAACGGCTGACCGATGCCATTGCGCGGGGCGACTACCCCATCGGATCGCTGCTACCGACCGAACTGGAGCTCAGCGAATCCTTCGGAATGAGTCGCCAGACCGTGCGCGAGGCCTTGCGCCAGATGACCGCAATTGGTTTACTGGTGCGCCAGCCGGGGGTCGGAACACGAGTGCAGCGCACACATGCGCCAATCCGCTATATCCATTCGGTCGATTCTTTCCACGATCTCGAAGACTACGCCAAGTCTCTGCACCTGAAGATCGAACTTACGAAAATGGTGGAAGTGTCCGGAGAACTGGCTGAGTTCGTGGGATGCCGGGAGTCAAGTCGCTGGCTCTACATACGGGGCGTGCGCATGCTGGAAGACAGCGACCAAGCTGTCGCGTTCAGTGAAACCTACCTGAAACCCGACTTCCCCAATATCCGCAAGCATCTGGCAAACCTTTCCGGCACGGCGCTCCATGTCATGCTGGAACGCGAATATGGCGAAGTGATCCAGGAAATTCGACAACGCATTGTCTCGATCGCCCTGAGCGAAGAAGTGGCCCATGTGCTGAATGCCGAGCCTGGCTCACCGGGATTGGAGATTCGTCGGCGATTCTACGGCCCAGGCAACCGGCTTGTGATCAGCGGCCATGTCATCCACGCAGGGTCCCAGTTCAGCTACGAATCGCGTTTCATCCGCGAGGCCCTGCAAGAGCCCTGACATGGTGGAATTTCCGCAGTAGGGGGGCTGGAGAAAGCCGTTGACATGCCATGACTACGTTCCTATCATGTACGTACATGGGTAGAAAATCCGTACATGGGAGAAACCCAGAGCTGGCGTATGCGTCATGCCGAAGCGGTTTTGACAGGAGAGAGACAGTCATGGTTTATCAGCCGTCGCACGCCTATAACATTGCCGACCTGCGTCAGGCGGCGCAGCGCGCATTGCCCAAGGGCTTATATGAATTTGTGGCGCGCGGCACGGAAGATGAAGTGGCGCTGCGCCGCAACCGCGCTGCATTCGACGCCATTTCTTTTCGGCCACGAGTGTTGACGGATGTGTCTCGACGTTCTCTCGAGGCCAAGTTCTTCGGTCAGGCCAGTTCGATGCCATTGGCCGTTGCGCCGACAGGGGCCGCGGGCCTGTTGTGGTTCGATGGCGAAATCGCGATTGCCAAGGCCGCCGCGCAGGCCGGCATTCCTTTTACGCTTTCGACAGCCTCGATCATTTCGATGGAGCGGGTGGCGCAAGAGGCCGGCGGGCGGCTTTGGTTTCAGTTGTATATGCTGCCGCAACTCGACATGTCGCTGCAACTGGTCGAACGGGCGCGCCAGGCGGGTTATGAAGCCCTGGTGGTGACGGTAGACACCGCCACGACGCCGAACCGGGAATACAACCGCCGAAATGGTTTCGTATTGCCCATGCGTGCCACGCGCCAGAACATGATCGATGTCCTGGCGCGCCCTGGGTGGTTCTTCCGGGTCTTTGCCCGCTACATGCTGCGTTCCGGTATTCCCATGCTGGAGAATTATCCCGATGCGTTGCGCGCCAAGCTGACGGCCCGGCCCGGCGAGCAACGGGGCCTGCCCAAGAGCGACACGCTGAACTGGAGCGACCTGCGCGAACTGCGTCGAGCATGGGCCGGCCCCTTGATGATCAAGGGCATCTTGCATCCCGATGATGCCGCCATGGCTGTCGACTGTGGCGTGGACGCCATCATCGTTTCCAACCATGGCGGGCGCAACCTGGACAGCGCATTGCCAACCATTGAGGCGCTGCCCGCGATACTCGAGCGAGTCGGCCATCGCGTCGATGTCATGGTGGACAGCGGCTTCGAGCGTGGCAGCGATGTCGTAAAGGCGCTGGCCTTGGGCGCTCGCGGCGTGTTCGTCGGGCGTGCACCCTTGTGGGGAGTCGCCTCTGCAGGCCAGGCCGGCGCCGCACGCGCCCTCGAGATTTTTCGAGAAGAGATCGGCCGGGTGATGGCGCTGGCCGGGCAGCTTGATATCGCTTCTATCGACGCTTCCATCCTGCACGTGGCCATGGGCTTTGGGCAGTCTTCGATGTTGGCGACGTCGATGCCGCGGCCAGTCTCGGCGCAAGCTGCCTGATCGGAATTCCGCGTTTGCTTCGCGACCCGGATCTCATTTTTTCCACGAACTTGAGCGGTACCTAAAGGAGACACCGTGATGACGATTGAATTCGAGCCCATCGGCAATACGTTTGTTGCCGAAGTTCATGGCATCGACTTGCGCGAGGGACTCTGCGCTGCTCAAGTCGACCTGATCGAAACGGGATTGGCCACGCATGGCGTCCTGGTTTTTCGCAATCAAGCGATCGATGACGACCACCAACAAGCATTTATTGAGAAATTCGGCCCGCCAGTGGTGACAAAGCTGAAAGAGATCGCCAGCGGCCATCCGCACTTCTACGACATTGCGACGGTCGATGCGGAGGGCAACCCCATCCCGGAGGACAGCGCTCGTGGTCTTTACTTGCTGGCAAATCTGCTTTGGCATACCGATGGATCGCAGAACCAGCCTCCCATCCGCTTGACGGCGTTGCACGCCAGAGTGTTGCCCCCCGAGCCGCCGCCAACCGAGTACTCGAACATGCGTTGGGCCTGGGATACGTTGCCGCCCACGCAGCAAAAAGCGCTAGAGGGGCTGGTGGTCGAGCATAGTGTCTACTGGTCGCGCCAGAAAATGGGCATGTCCATGCAGGACTTCAGCGCCGAGACGCTGGCCGAGCGCAAGGCGGTGCAGCATCCGCTGGTGCGCACGCATCCGCGAAACGGCAGAAAGTCGTTGTACCTGGCATCGCACGCTTCGCACATTATCGGTTGGCCCGTCGAGAAAGGGCGCGCGCTGCTCGATGAGCTGACGGAGCACGCCACCCAGTCGGACAATGTCTATGCCCATGACTGGGGGCCGAACGACCTGGTGATGTGGGACGACACCTGGACCATGCACCGGGCCACTCCGTACCAGGGCAAGCACCCCCGGCAAATGCGGTGGTGCGGTGTGCGCGAGCTCGAGCCGGTCTGATCGACAATCCGACTTCCGGGAGCATACTGTGATGAAAGAATGGTTGTCTGTGGCGGCGTTGGCTTGCTCGTGGCTGGCCGGCGTGGTGCCCGTTTATTCGGCGGAGTTGTACCCCAGCCGGCCCATCCACCTGATCGTTCCGTTCGCACCCGGCCAGGTCACGGATTGGCTGGGGCGGTTCCTGGCTGACGCGATGACGCAAGAGCTGGGGCAGCCAGTCGTTGTGGAAAACCGGCCCGGGCTTAGCGGTGTCATCGGAACCGCCTATGCGGCCCGGCAAGCGCCGGACGGCTATACCTTGACGATCAGCTCGAACGGCACGCACTCGGCGGCGCCCAGTCTATACAAGAGTGTGTCGTACGATCCCGTCGAGGATTTCAGCCACGTTTCCGGCCTCATGAGCCTGCCGTGGATGATGATGGTGCGAGACGATTTTCCCGCGCGCAATTTCGACGAATTCCTGGCTTACGCGCGCGCCCATCCTGGCGAGCTGACCGTGGGGTACGGCTCGTCGAGTTCGCGGTTGTGTGTTCATCTGCTGCGTACGCTGGGCCGGCTGGATATCGTGGACGTGCCCTACAAGTCGCTGGGGCAGACCATTCTGGACGTACGGTCCGGCCAGTTGAAGTTCACGTTCCTGGATATCGGTTCCGCCATGGCGCAACAGCAGGGCGGCGCCTTGCGCGGCCTTGCCGTGACCGCGGCCGCGCGGTCTTCGGTCGTGCCCGATGTGCCCTCCGCGGCGGAGTCCCTGCCGGACTATCACATGGAGTCCTGGCTGGGCCTGGCCGCACCAAAAGGAACCGATCCGGACATCGTGGCGAAGTTGCGCAAGACGCTGGACAAGATTCTGTCGGCGCCCGACACAAAGCAACGTATCGCCGTCTACGGGGGCGAGATCATGAACATGAACGGCGGACAGGTCGTCGAGCTGATTCGCGGGGAAAACCAGATTTGGGCCAAGTTCGCCGTTGAAACCGGCATACAGAAGGAGTAGGCCAGTGAAGATCGGACGCTATGCAGGACAGGATGGATCGGAACGGTTGGGCGTGGTGGCCGACAGTTCCAGCGGACTGAGGGTGCTGGATCTGATCGCGGCCATGCAGGCGCACGGCAAGCCAGGCGGTACGATCCGGACCATGGATGAATTCATCGATCGTGGTGAAGCGGGCCTGGTTGCCGGCTATGCGGCGATCGAGTGGGCCGAGCGCCAGGGCGACGCCGCATGGTGGCGAAATGAGCCGGAAACGCCATGGCTGGTGCCCGTCAAGGTTCGCAACTGCATTGCCGGCGGACGTAACTTCGCGGCACATCGCGAAGAAACGCTGGAATACTGGACCAAGCAGGGCGCCAAGCTGCACTCCGAGATTCCGATGGGATTCATCAAACTGGCCAGTTCCATGGTTCCCACCCGGTCGACGGTACAGCGGCCCCAGGGTGTGGCGTGGTTCGATTTCGAGGTCGAGGCCGCCGCCGTCATCGGAAAGTCGGTGCAGAACGTCGATGAACGAGCCGGACTGGACGCGATTTTCGGCTATACGATCCTGAACGACTTGTCCGCGCGCGAAATGCAGCGCAAAGAAATGGCCAATCAGTCCATACTGCTGGGAAAGAACTATCCCGGCCTTGGCCCGCTGGGGCCCTGGATACTGACGGCGGACGAAGTGCCGGATCCCTCTGTTCTGGAACTGAAGCTCTCTGTCAATGGGCAACTGCGCCAGCATGCGCATTGTTCCGACCTGATTTTCAGCTTTGGCGCCTTGGCTGCCCATTGGTCGCATCTGGGCTTGGCCAGGGGCGATGTGTTCACGACCGGTTCGCCGGAAGGCGTGGCGATAGGAAGGCCGGATCCGATGGCGTTCTACCTGCAGCCGGGCGATGTCGTGCACGCCGAGGTCACGCAGGTAGGAGTACTGGAAACACGCATCAGCGAATAGCGCGCGGCGCCTGCTGCCACGCGATGCGTGGCTGTTGGCTGTAGGCAAAGGCGCGAATTCACGTGCCCATTCTTCACGTTCGCGATGCGGGCTATTGAATTGACGATATCGCTTCGGGCCATTAGCTGCCGAGCCGGCACGCCTGCCATGTCATAAGGCGTTTTCGGTATTTGCTAGTTCAAATGTATTTATAGAATACGCATCGTTCGGATTTCGCTGCGCGCTTACTAGACTTGTGATCCAGCAAGCCAGTTGAAGCGGGCGCCGCCGAATCGATCATGATGGTCCTGGTTGAGTGGGCTGGCTTCATCGCATCCGCAAAACCGAATCCTCATGTCCTCTTTGCTTACGTCGCAGTACGCCGCAGCCAGCCTGATTGCCCGCCAAACCAGCGTTTCCGCCCAGGAAGTGCATAAATGGATGCACGCGTTCGGCTGGGATTTTCCGGAACGACGCTCGAAATATCCTTCGAAATACACCTTCAACGGCGGCACGCAGGAGCAGTTCAAGCTCATCGTTGGCGAATATTGCCGCATGGAAGAAGAAAAGGACAACCGTCAGTTCGGGTCCTTGTCCGACAGCCTGGCGCGCCTGTGGGCTGGCGGGCGGGTAGAGCCGCGCTGGGCCGAGATGATGAAGTTCGTCAGCAACTTCCTGGAGCTGGGGGAATACTCGTCGATATCGGGGTCGGCCGTGCTCTACGAAGCGGTGGCGTCTCCAGAGCAGCGCAACGGCTACCTGGCACAGGTGATGGACGAAGTTCGCCACACCAATGCACTGGCCTATCTGAAGAAGTACTTCGCTTCGCAATATCACGATCCGGCGGGCTTTACCCATGGACGGCGCCATCGTCACGGCAATCCCCTGTTCCTGAGCAACCGCCAGCAGGCCTGCGAATCGTTCGTTTCCGGCGACCCGGTGGCCATCTCGTTGAACTTGCAGTTATGCGCCGAGGCATGCTTCACCAATCCGCTGGTGGTGGCCATGACGCAGCTGGCGGCTGCAAACGGCGATGAAATCACGCCCACGATTTTCCTGTCGATCCAGTCGGACGAGCTGCGGCATATGGCCAATGGCTACCAGACCATCGTGTCTATCGTGGACAACCCGGACAACATGGAGTTTCTGCAGGACGACCTGGAAGACGCGTTTTGGATTCAGCACAAGGGGTTTACTCCCATGGTCGGGCGCGCTTTCGAATATGGCGCCGTTCATCGTGGAGAACCATGGGCCCAGACATGGGACAAATGGGTGTACGAAGATTGGGGCGGCATCTGGATGGGGCGGTTCAGCCGTTTCGGGCTGAAATCGCCACGCAACCTTGCGCAGGCGCGCGCCGATGGCTATTGGGGCCACCACAATGCTTTCGCTGCCATGTATGCGCTGTGGCCGTTTATCGGATGCCGTGTAGAGCTGCCGAATGCGCGCGACAACGAGTGGTTCGAAAAACACTATCCCGGCTGGTACGGGTCGGTCGGCAAGGTGTTTGCCGAATGGAAGGAACTGCGCCTGGACGACCCATCCAGCAGGACGCTGCCGGCGGAATGGCTGGCCGGACAAGGCAAGCATATCCACATGTGCAGAGTCTGCCAGTCCACCATCCTGAACCTGACGCCAGAACAATCGCGGCACGGCCATGCGGACGCCGATCGTCAAGGTTCGCGCTTCATCGAATACGGCGGGCGCAAGCATGCCCTGTGCTCATCGTTCTGCGAACGCCTGTATCTGAAAGAGCCCGAACGCTACGGCACGCAGAATTTCTTCGAGATCTTCGACGGCTGGGACGTCGCCGATATCGTGGTCGCGGTCGGCGGCGTACGCAGCGATGGGCGCACCCTGGTGGCGCAGCCCCATCTGGACGCCGTGCGCATGTGGACAGTGGATGATCTGCGCGCGGCACGATTGCGCATCCGCGATCCGCTGACAGCGGGCGTGGCATTGGAAAAAATCTGACTCCACGGCTATCAGCATGCAAAACCATCCCGATTTTCGACGATTGTTGCTCAACCCGGTATTCGATACTCGCCAGTCTGCGCTGGATACTCAGAAGACTCCGGTGTCTTTTGCCCATCCCTATGGGCAAAGGCTTTCAGAGTATGAGCAGCTGACGCTGTACAACCAGCCCAATCCCGACTGGATCGGCGGCGGCCTGGGATTGGGCGGCTGGACCACCCACTTCCCGGGAGGGCGGGGGCCTTGGGAAAACTACTTCACCGAGGCCAGGACAGTGGACTGGTTTGCTTTCCGCGATCCTGAAGGCCTTTGGGAACGGCCCTACGTTTCCCAGAAGGCCGACGACTGGCGCACGCTGCAACGCAATGCGCAAACCGCCGGCAAACGCGCCTACTACCAGCAGATCGATGCCGATTGGTTGTGGAAGGTGCTCGATACTCACGCCACGGCGCTGGCTTTTCACGACTATGCACTGTTCATGGCGCATGGGGCGCCGATTCGCGACGTACTGAGCGATGCGCTGCGCAATGTCACGGTCAATGCCGCTTTCGATTACCTGGATAACGCGCAAACCCTTATTGCGCATCGGGTCTACCTCGACAAGAGCAACGACGATTTCAGCGCCGATCCGGCGATCGGCCAGGAAACCTGGGACCGGGATGCCCGCTGGCAAGGGGCTCGCCATCTGGTCCAGGAACTGTGGGGAAACGCCAGCTATGACCATGTCGAGATCCTGTTCGCCATTCACGCCATTCACGAGCCGCTGTTCGGCCGCCATCTGCGCGACGATTTCCTGATCGGCAATGCCGCCCGGCATGGCGATCATCTGAGCGCGCAGATCTTGTCGGCCAGTATCCGCGGCGCCGAGCGGGCGCAGTCCTGGGCGCGCGAACTCTTTTTCCGGACGCTGGCGCAAGACCCCGAGTACGGGGACTACAACCGCACGCTGTTCGCATACTGGGCGCGGAAATGGCTGCCCCTCGAAGCCGCGGCACTGCGCGATATTTCGCCCCTGTGGCAGTCCACTGCCACGCTGGATGGGGCGGACGGCCGCCAGCGCCACCAGGCCCGGCTGGCTCACACGGTTGCCCAGTGGCATGCCGATTGGGGGGGCTTGATGGGCGATGCGGCGCGCCACATCGATGTGCCTGGCCTGGCCGGATCGGGGAGGGCGGCATGACCGACTTCCAGGAGCCCGCCAGCGCCGCCGTCGATCAGGCGCTGCGGCTGCGCGAACGGATGCTGTCGGACCACGAGGTGGTGGAGTCCCGGCACGTCGTGCTGGCGTTGATGAAAGCCGACGAGATCGAGGTCGCCATCGAATGGCTGCGCGACGCGTATCCGGACGATCCCCTGCTCCGGATCGAAGACCATGGCGTCTATTACCGCATCGACCGCGAAGAGGAACTGGTTTTCGACGTGGCGCAGATCGAAGAACTGCTGGGAAAGCCCTATTCGATCTACGACTTTCTGGTCAATGTCTCCACCACGATCGGGCGCGCCTATATCGCCGGCGAGATATTCACCTTGACCACCCGCCTGGTGGGTATCGAGCAGAGCAACTGGTAGCCATGGCGATCCATTCCGAGAAGGCCGCCGGCCACGTCCATACCGTGATCCTGGAATTCGCCGACGGCGCCAGGCAGTCCGTGTCGTGCGGCGAACACGAGGACATCATCGCCAGCAGCCTGAACCATGGCCTGTTGCTGCTGAGCGAATGCCGGCAGGGCGCCTGCGGCGCATGCCGGGCGCATGTCGATTCGGGCGACTACGAGTTGAGCGCATCGGTCAGCAGCTATGTGCTGACGGAAGCGGACATCGAAAGCGGCCAGGTGCTGCTGTGCCAGACCTATGCACGCAGCGACCTGGAGCTTCGCCTGGACTACGACAGCCAGCTGGCCTCGCCTTTCTGACCCATTCTTGCGGATTCTGATACCCCTATGTCTTCTGCCTCGACGTCATCCTCGCCGGGCCCGGCGCTACGCGTTGCCGCCGCCAGGAAACCCTTGGGCGCACAGCGCCGAACCGAGGCTTCGCCATTTGGTGCGACCCCGGCGCGCCAGGCCTGGAAAGACCGCATGGCGGCGTTTTCGTCTCTGGAAGAGACGGTATCCCAATTGCAATCGTGGCGGCAGCAGCACGCGACCGGACTGTCCACCCCGGATTCGCTGTGGATCGAGGCGGCACTGGAGCACAGCGTGGCACGCTGGAAGCTCAGGACTTTGCCGCCCGACGCCGCAGCATCGCACGCGCTGTCCGGCGAAAGCCTGCACGACATCCGGGCACAGACGCAGGCCGCGCTGGAATCTTGGAATGTCGAGACACTGGAGGCGCTGGCCCGTTCCTTGCGAAGCCGCTACAAGCCTCCGATCGTGCCCGTGTCGTTCTACATGCACCTGGAGGTGCTGGTGGCCGAGCGTTTGATGAAGGCGCGGGCGCGCCACTTCAACGCACTCACCCTGGGTGCATTGCGCCAGTACAGAAGCGCACAGGAAGTGGACGCTGCCTGACCCATCCCCAAACCATATAAACACGGAAGTCTTCAACATGGCCTTCAACTTACCCGCCGTCAGTTTCGATTTCGATGCGTTTTCGCCGGTATTGACCCGCGCCAGCTTCGAAAGCCACTATCACAGTCACCATGCTTCGGTGCTGGAAGGCACCAACGCGCTGGTGGCCGACGATCGGGCCTTGCAAGGCAGATCGATCGAAGAAGTGATCCAGATCGCCGCGCGCGAGAGCGGGCAGAGCCCGGCTCGCCAGGCACTGCTGTTCAACGCCTCGCAGCACTGGAACCACAGCCTTTACTGGCTTTCGCTATCCGCGCCGAACTCCAGCCGACCTTCGCAACGCGTGCGCGACCTGATCGACCGGTCTTTTGGATCGTACGCCGCTTTCGAGGACGCCTTCGTCAAGAGCGCGCTGGGCCGCATCGGCTCGGGCTGGGTCTGGATCGTGAAAGACGGCGACAAGCTGGCCATCGAGTCCACCGGCAACTATGACACCCCGGTGGCGCACGGCCGGCATGCGCTGATTACCTGCGACGTCTGGGAACACACCTATTACCTTGACTACAAGAACAACCGCAAGGTTTTCGTGCGCAATTTCCTTGAGCAACTGATCAATTGGGACACGCTCGAAGCCCGGTTCGACGACGAGCAATCGTCGCTCGATCCGGGCCGCGCCTGAACCTCGCAACCCTGCCCGCACTTCGCCGTCGGGCATCTTCTTTTTTTGGAGTATCTGGAATGGATAAAACCCAGTTAGTCTTGACGCCAGGACTAACGCCTGGCCTCGGCTACGCAGTAACCATCGGACTGGGCCTGGCGTCGCTGGTCCTGGCCGTATTCGTGCGCAATCGACTGGTGCGCAATACGCATGACTTCATCGCCTCGGACCGCAAGATCGGCTTCGGGTTTGGCGTGGCATCGCTCATCGCCGTCTGGACCTGGGCGATGGCGGTCATGATGAGCGCTGCCATGACGTTCCAATGGGGGCTATCCGGCCTGTTCTGGTTCGTGGTGCCCAATGGCCTGGCAATTACCGTGCTGGTGCCGTTCACGCGTGTGCTGCGCAAGCACATGCCGAACGGCTACACGCTGTCGGAATTCACCCGCTACCGGTTCCAGCAGTCGAAAGTGGCCAGCGGCATCGTCACGATTGCCATGATCTTCGGCATTATCCTGGAGATCCTGATCAACCTGAAGGGCACGTCCATCGTCATTTCGTCGGTGTTCGGGATCAACTGGGTCGTTGCCGCCGTCGTGGGCATTTTCAGCGTATTGATCTATTCGTATTTTGGCGGACTGTGGACCAGCGTCATCACGGCCACCATCAATACCCTGATGCTGACCGTGCCGGCTGCCATTGTCGTCACGCTGGTGTACGACAAGATCCCGGGCGGCGCAGCCGCCGTTTTCCAGGCCGTGGGCGAGGCTAATCCCGAGAACCTCTCGGTATTGCGCTGGGACGCGGCTGCGGGTTTCGGCATCACGCTGGCGTTCGGCCTGCTTGCCGCGACGGTCACGGACCAGACCTTCTGGCAAAAGGCATGGTCGATCAAGGCGCGGCACGTGAACCGGGCGTTCCTGTGGGGCGGCATCCTGTTCTACCCCATCCCGATCTGCCTGGGCATGCTGGGATTGGCCGGCATTGCCTATGGCGTGTCGGCGGCGGACATCGGCGGCGATATCGCCGCGATCGGGCCCTACATTGTTTCGCACATCGGCTTGCCGGCAGCGCTGGTGGTGGTCTATGTGCTGGTGATCCTGGCGGCGTGCTATTCCACGATCGACGGCGCCAGTTCGGCACTGTCGTCCGTGGTGGCGGTGGATGTGGTGAAGAAGATCGCTCCCAACACGAGCGAACGGCGCCTGTTCATCCTGACCAAGGTGTCGATCCTGATCGGCGGCGGCATTGCCTTGCTGATCGTGTTGTCGGGCGTCGATTTCACCACTCTGGTCCTGACGACCTACGCGCTGAAGACCTCGGTGTTGCTGCCGCTGGTCCTGGCCATTCTCTGGCCTCGGACCAACACCCTGGGCTTTGTCAGTGGAATCGTCCTGGCCATCGCCATCGGCATGCCGTTGCGGGCGGTCTACGGCGAGCTGGTCGGTACTGTCAGCATCCTGCTGATCAGCGGCCTGACCGTCTACTTGGGTGCGTTCGTCAACCCACGCCGATTCGATTATTCGGTCTTGAAAGAAGCGCAGGACCTGAGCTTCCAGCCGCAGGCCGTTGCCGAACGCGCAGTGTAGAACCCCGGTGGCGCCGCAAGCGCGGCGTCACTCAAACCCGATCCATTCAAGGGCAAGCCATGTCTTTATCTCCAACCAGCTGGGCGCTGCTGATCGCGGGCCTGGTCGCCACCCTGATTTTTGCCGCCGGATTCGTGCGAGGCGTCCGTGCGGCGCTGAGAAGTTTCCGCCAGCCCGACGATGGCGGAGTCGTCGGCAAGCATTCCCGGGTGGGCGCCATCATCCTTTCCACGGCGGCATCCGGCGTGGTGATCGCCCTGATCGGGGTGTTTCCCCAGTTCATCTACGCCGGCCCCGTCCTGGTCATCCTGGCGACCGCCGCCATCGGCATCGCATTCCTGGTCGAGGACCGTCTGGCCGGCAATTAGCCCGCGCGCCCCGTCTCGCGCCAATCAGGTTGTTTATAAGAGGCCGTCGCAGCCGGATTCGACGGCCTCGCCGCACAGGACACCATCATGAGCAAGAAACGCGTCCATTTGCTGGGATTCGTCCAGCATGGCGTCAATAGTCATGCGACCGGCATGTGGCGCCATCCACGGGACAAGGTCAACTACGATTTCAGCCAGCCCGCCTACTGGCGCCACATGGCGCGCACCATGGAGCGCGGCCTGTTCGACGCGGTGTTCATCGCGGACGAACTGGCGCCTTACACCACCTACCGCGGCAGCTCGGATGCCATCGTCAAGTATGCGGTACAGTGCCCGACCCACGAACCCGCCACCCTGGCCCCGATCATTTCGGAAGCGACCCGCCACCTGGGTATCGGCGTTACGCTGTCCACCGCCTTCGAGCACCCATACTCGCTGGCGCGGCGGCTGTCCAGCCTGGATCACCTGTCGAACGGACGAATCGCCTGGAATATCGTCAGTTCGTACTCGCGCAGCGAATGGGAAGCCTACGGGCACACCATGGCGGCACGCGACGACCGCTACGAGCGCCTGGAAGAATACATCGGGCTTTGCCTGCAATTATGGAATTCATGGGAACCCGACGCCATTGTGGCCGATCGCGCCAGCGGCATTTATGCTGATCCCGGCAAAGTCCGGGTCATCCGCCACGAAGGCAAGTACTACCAATGCCATGGCCGCCACTTCTGCGCGCCTTCCCCGCAGGGGTACCCGGTGCTGTGGCAGGCCGGTTCGTCCGACCGCGGCCGGGATTTCGCCGCCAAGCATGCGGAAGCCATCTTCGCCGTGCATCCGAATGTCGAACGCATGCGGCAATACCGCGACGATCTCAACCATCGCCTGGCCGGCAAGTTCGACCGCAAGCCAGGTTCCGTGAAGTTGATCTACGGCCTGCAGACCGTGGTGGGCGAGTCCCGTGCGCATGCCCAGGAAAAATACCAGGCCTTGCAGGAGCTGATTCCCCTGGAAGGGGCGCTGGCCTGGATATCCGGCCATTTCGGTATCGATTTTTCGCAGTACAGCCTGGATGACATCGTCCAGAACATCGAGGTGCCGGGGATCCAGGGGTTGTTCGAATCGATCATCTACGCCAAGAACGGCGCACCCGTAACGGTGCGCGAGGCGGCGTTGATCTATGCCCAGGGCATGGGCATGCCTGTTGCGGTCGGCACGCCGGCCGATATCGTCGACCAGATGGAAGTTTATGCGGACGAGGGCGGCGCCGACGGCTTCATGCTGGCCGCCACGTACACCCCGGGGTGTTTCGAAGAGTTCGTGGATGGCGTCGTGCCGGAATTGCAGCGGCGTGGACGATACCGGACCCGGTATAGCGGCCGCACGCTGCGGGATCACCTGCTGGAGTATTAGCGGGGAAACGGGCCGACACGCATCGGGCGCGCCGTGCGACAATCGCTCGCGCGCCCCTCGTTTCCTCTGCCCATGCCCGATTCCCTTTCGCCCGCGTCTCCTGTCTCCGTCCGCGTCGCCATTATCGGCGGCGGCCCCGCCGGCCTGATGGCGGCCGAGGCCCTGGCGCGCCAGGGGATACAGGCCGACGTTTACGATGGCATGCCGTCGGTGGGGCGTAAATTCCTGCTGGCCGGCCGCGGCGGGTTGAACCTGACCCACAGCGAGCCGGCCGAGCGTTTCAACCAGCGCTACGGCGGGCGCAGCACCGCGGTGGCCGAGTGGCTGCGCCGCCTGGACGCCCAGGCCTTGCGCGACTGGGCGCAGGGCCTGGGTATCGACACTTTCGTCGGCTCGTCGGGCCGCGTGTTTCCTCTTGAGATGAAAGCCGCGCCGCTGTTGCGTGCCTGGTTGTCGCGCCTGCGCGCCGCGGGCGTGCGCTTTCACATGCGGCACCGCTGGAACGGCTGGGTGGACGGCGAGCCCGCCAGCCCGCAAGCGCTGCGTTTCGAGACGCCGCAAGGCACGCTGGCCGTGCGCGCCGACGCCGCCATCCTGGCGCTGGGCGGCGCCAGCTGGGCCCGCCTGGGGTCGGACGGCGCATGGGTCGCCGGCTTGCTGGCGCAGGGCGTGGGCGTGGCGCCGCTACGGCCGGCCAATTGCGGCTTCGAGGCCGACTGGAGCACACACCTGCGCCAGCGCTGCGCCGGCATGCCGGCCAAATCGGTCGCCATGGCGCTGGATAGCGACGGCGCACCCGGCGCGTGGCGGCGCGGCGAATTCGTGCTGACCGAATCGGGCATCGAAGGCAGCCTGGTCTACGCGCTGTCGGCCGGGTTGCGCGACGCCATCGATGCGCATGGTGCGACGCTCGCCTGGGTCGACTTGCTGCCCGACCTGCCGGCCGCGCGCGTCCTTGCGCAAGTCTCGCATCCGCGCGGCGCGCGTTCCATGGCTAGCCATCTGCAAAGCCGCCTTGGGCTCAAGGGCGTCAAGGCTGCCTTGCTGCGCGAATGCGTCGAGGCGCAGGCCTGGCAGGACATGGCGTTGCTGGCCCGCCGCATCAAGGCGTTGCCGCTGCGCCTGTTGCGCGCGCGCCCGCTCGACCAAGCCATCAGCAGCGCCGGCGGCGTGCGCCTGGAAGCGACCGACGAAACGCTGATGCTCAAGGCCGCGCCGGGTATTTTCTGCGCCGGCGAAATGCTGGACTGGGAAGCACCGACCGGCGGCTATCTGCTGACGGCATGCATGGCCAGCGGCGTGGTGGCGGCCGAAGGCGTGCAGGCGTTTCTTGCCTGCTGACCGGGGCATCCTGTTCCCGGGCGATGGCCGTGGCGCCGGCAAGGCGCATCGCGCCGGAACCATTCCCGAGAACGCGATCAGGCCGCCTTTTGCCGAGACAGCGTCGCCAGAATCCCCGGGATATCCCACGGGGCCGGTTTCACGAACCGATCGCAAATAGCCTGGGACGTGTCCGGATCGAAATCGTGGTTCAGCAGCACGATGGCTTTTTCCCGCAATTTTTGGTGCCGCCCGGCATGATCCGCCGACCCGGACGGGTTGGTGTTCGTGATCTTGCGCGGCGCGCCCGATCGGTCGACGACCTCGACCCACCCGCAGAAGTCCTGGGGGTAGCGTGCGTCCAGGTCGGGGTCCCTGACGAGCTCGATGGCGTTGGCAAGCTGGATGGTCTCGACATCATGGCGCTGGGGCTCGCCGAAATCCTGCGGCAGCACCGAGCCGCGCAGCAGCGCGCTGGCCACGGCGTAGCGCACGCTCATCTGTGCCTGCAATTCGGAACCGGGCTCGTATCGATAGCCGCACTGGATATCCACCAGTGTCGGCACGCCCACCCGCACCAGCCCCCTGCGCGACCATTCCGGACGCAAGGCAATGGCCGCGTCGACATGGGCATGGGCGCTGCCGCAGCAGCTGTAGGGCTTGAAATTAGTGCGGGCGGCATGCCAGGTGGTTCCCAGCTCGTGCAGCAGGCGCGAGGCATCCGAATGGTCGGAAAACACTTTCATCATGCCGCCGTCTTCGGCCTCGATGGCATAGGCCGGGCCGGTCAGGCCGTTGCGGGCCAGTTCTGCCGATACCACGCCGGCCCGGGCCGCCATGCCCGCATGCAGCCGTTTCGAGTCGGAGCCGTCCAGCGTAAAGGCGAACAGGCCGCTGGATTGGGTGGCCGCCAGGCCCAGGGCAGACTGGATCTCGTGCGGCGGCAATCCCAGCATGACGGACGTGGCCGCGGCGGCGCCCAGCGGCCCGCAGACGGGCGTCAAGTGCCAGCCCCTCAGGCGGGTCTCGGCGGGCGAGAGCGCCAGCGACGTCCGTATCATCACCTCGTAGCCCGCGGCCAGCGCGATATCCAGCCGCGCCGGGTCGACACGGTAGTACTCCGCCACCGCGAACACCGTCGGAACAATGACGGCGCCCGGGTGCACTTTGGCATTATGGAAATCGTCGAGTTCCAGCGAATGGGCGGCCGCGCCATTGACCAGGGCGGCATCGGACGGCCTCAGGCGCGTGCCGCTTTCGTCCCACAGCGTGGATCCCCGCGGCAGGGTGCTGTCCCGGACGGCCCAGTCTCGAATCGCCCGGCACCAGGGGGTATGCCTGCCGCTCAGCCCCACGCTGAAGGTGTCCAGCGCCAGGTGGCGCAATTCGTTGCTGACCGCGCCGGGAATCTGTTCGCGCGATAAATCCGCCAGCCAGGCGGCCAAGCTGCCCGTGATCATGCCAGGGTTCCTTTCGATGTCACTTGATGACGATATTGGCTTCTTTCGCAAGCTGGCTGATCTTGTCGTGCTCGCTTTGCTGCACCGTCGCCAGGTCCTGGGTAGAGGCCTCGGCGGCCTCGAACATCATGGTGTCGAACACCTTGGCCACGTCGGGCGCGTGGATGGCCTTGTTGATTTCGCTGGCCAGCTGGTTCGCGATGCCGGCCGGCAGGCCCGCCGGCCCCCAGACGCCGTACCACGACGAAAAATCGAAGCCGTCCACGCCGCTTTCCGCCACGGTCGGCACATCGGGCAGCCTGGAGATCCGCGCCGAGCTGGTCACCGCGATGGCCTTGAGCTTGCCGGAAGCGACATAGGGATAGGCGCCCGGCATGGGCGAGGCCGCGGCCGAGACATGTCCGGCCATGACGTCGGTCAGTTGCGGCGCCGCGCCGCGGTAAGCCACGATCTGCATGCCGAGTTTCAGGTCGCGGTTCAGCATTTCTTCCACCAGGTGGCTCGATGTACCGTATCCCGACGTCGCCCAGGTAAGAGAGTCTTTCTTGGCATGGGCCTGCGCCTGCATTTCCTTCAACGACTTGAACGGCGACTCGGCGCCGGTGACGATCAGCAGCGGCACCGTGCCGATGCGCGCCACCGGGGTGAAGTCTTTCAGCGCGTCGTATTTGGCGCGCGCGTCCACCAGGGGCAGGTAGATCTGGCTGGATGCATGCAGCAGCAGGGTATAGCCGTCGGGCTTGGCGCGCGCGACATATTCCGAGCCGATCATGCCCGACGCGCCGGGCTTGTTTTCGACCACAATGGGCTGGCCCAGTTGCTTCTGCAGCTGGGCGGTCACGAGGCGGGCCACCGTATCGACGGATCCGCCGGGCGTATAGGGAACCACGACGGTAATCGGCCGGGCAGGGTAGGCGTCGCTGGCGGCGTGCGCAGGGGCCGCCATCAACCAGGTCATTCCCATGGCAACCGCTGCCAGTATCCGCCGCGATGCATTCGGTCGTTTCATTCTTGCCTCCGTATGGATTGGGGCGCCGAAGGGTATTTTGCGGCGCCGCTTTATTGGTGGCTGATAATCTAGGCTCCCTCGTTCTCCCGGTCCAATATCGTTTCGATACCGGAGTTATTTGCCTTCGATATAACGAACGACGCTATGATCGGCATGCCATGCCGGGGGCCTGGCTGGCACTGTCAACGGGAGACGGCCATGCACGGTCCGGAAATCAGGCATTTGCGCTACTTTGTGGCCGTCGCGGAAGAGCTCAGCTTCAGCAAGGCGGCGATCCGGCTTCATATGTCCCAGCCGCCGCTGTCGCAGCAGATCAAGGCATTGGAAGACGACCTGGGCGTCCAGTTGCTCGAGCGCAGCCGGCGCGACGTCCAGTTGACCGAAGCGGGCAAGATATTCCTGACCGAAAGCCGCAGCATCCTGGCCAGTTTGCGCAGCGCCGTCGGCGCCACGATCCGGGCTGCGGCGACCGACGGCGGCAATGTCAGGATCGGGTTCGTGACATCGGCGCTATTGCACGTGCTGCCCATCCTGCTGGACCGCGTGTCGAAGCATTTTCCCGAGATCGAATTGAGCATCTACGACATGTCGTCGCGCGACCAGGTCGATGCGCTCATGCAGGAACGGCTGGATATCGGCATCGTCCACTCCATTCCGGCGATTTCGGCATTCAACAAGCTGCCGATTTATTCCGAGCCTTTCATCCTGGCCATTCCGGCTGGCCATGAGCTCGAGCACGAAGAAAAGATCACCGCGGCCGACCTGGAAAAATACCGGATCATCGGGTTCTCGCGGGAACATTCCCCGTCGCTGTACGACGCGCAACTGGCATGCTGCCTGGCAAAGGGGTTTCGTCCCACCCTGGTACACCAGGCCAGGACGCCATTCACGGTTTTCCAGCTGATCCGCTCGGGGCTGGGCATTTCCATTGTGCCCAAGCCCTATTCGCGCCTGCCTTTTCCCGGCATCGTCTTCAAGGACGTCGACAACAGCGCCGGCCACCTGCATCTTTACGCGGTCTGGCGGGACGAAGTGTCGACCGAGCTCATCAAGAAGGTGATACGGCAGGTGATGTACGAGTCGTTTGTCGATCACGAACCCGGCGCCTAGGCCCGGGGCGCCGCCAGGATATCCAGCAGCGGCTGGATGTCGTCCAGGCGGTCCAGGCCGTCCACCAGCCCGATCACCGTATCGGCGTCGCCGGCGGACAGGCAGGGTTTGACGATATTGCGGAACTTGACTTCGATATCCGCCGGGCCCAGCGGGCTTTCGGGGCTGCCGCGCCGATGCAGTATTTCTCGGGTGTACACCGACCCGGACGCCGAGGTCACCGTCACCACCGCCGCGTGCCGGAAGGCCGGCCCCATGGCGTCGATCCTGGGGTCGACGCGGGCCGTCGTGCGCGCGATCAACGCCAGGATCCGGGGGTCGGCCAGGCGCTCCGGGCGATACTGTTCGACGAAGGCCATGCCGTCGTGGGCCATGACCGCCAGGCTGTAGAACAGGTTCATCTGCGCGGCCGTCACGCCCTGCGCCTTGTATTCCCAGGCGCAGTGGACGTAAGTCATGTGGCTGACGCCGACGTCGATGCCCGCCATGTCGTCCGGTTGCAGGCGATGTTCTTGCATCAGCTGCGCCAGCGCGTCGAGCGCCGCGTGGATGCTGGTGACGCTGGCATGCGGCTTGTAGCCGATCTTGCCGGTTTCCCACACGGTGCCCAGGCCATCGGTCAGCCGGGCGGGGTTGGGCTTGCCGGAATAAGTGCTCAGATAGCCGCCGTAAGGCGCTTCGAGCACATCCGTGATGCCGGTAAAGTCCTTGTCGGCCAGCAGTGCGGCATACACGCCGCTCTGCGCCGCGCGGCCCGAATGGAATCGCTTGACCATGGCGCCTTCCTGCGCAGCCATCAGGCCGGCGGCCTGCGAACCGACAATGCCCAGGGCGTGCTGCATGCGGTGCGCATCCAGCCCCAGCATGCGGCCCGCCGTCGCCGCCGCCACGAAAACGCCGGATGTTCCCTGCGGGTGGAAGCCCCTGAAGAACAGGTCCATGGTCGCCGCATTGCCGACGCGCGTGCCGATTTCATAGCCGGCCACGATGGCCGTCATCAAGTCCCGGCCATGGCGCCGGCCCGTTTTTTCCGCAAGGGCAACCGCGACGGGCAGGGCGATCGAGCCGGGATGGACGATCGATTCTTTGTGGATATCGTCCAGTTCGAACGCATGGCCCGCGGTGGCGTTGACCAGCGCGGCGTCGGCCGCAGAGGTCTTGCGCCCGCAACCGAACAGCGAGGCCACCGGGCTGCCCCCCTGTTCTTCCACCATGGCCTGGACTTTCTGCGTCCAGGGCAGCGTCATCCCGAACAGGCAGCAGCCGATGCTGTCCAGGATGCTGGTCTTGATCCGGTCGGCGACGTTCGCCGGGATTCGGTTGAACGCCAGGCCGGAGGCAAATTCGGCCAGGTCGCGCGTGGCATGGTCCAGCAGGGAAGGGTTCGATCGAGTCATTGGCTGCGTGCCGCAATCCGGTGGGCTAGGGTTGGCGCTGAACTTGCGTGGCCAGGTAGGCGAGTATTTCCCGTATGACCGCTTCCGGCTGTTCGGGCAACAGCGCGTGGGCGGCATGCTTGATGGTCTTGTTGGTGACGCGGTCGCCCAGGTGGTCGCTGAGCACCCGTGCGTAGCGCGGCGGGGCAATGACGTCGTATTCGGCCTGAAGATTCAGTATCGGCGCCGTGCCGCCCGCGAAGAAATCGTCGACGGGCGTTCTTTTCTGCGCCAGCGTCTGCATAGCCATGAGCTCGGTGTTCCATCCGTTCAGCCAGGCGCGGGCGTCGTTGCCGGGCGCGAAAAACACCTGCTGCAGGCTTTCCAGGCGCACCGCTTCGGGCAGTTGCAGGTTCCCGCAGATTTCGATCTGCGCCCGGGTTTCCTGGCTGATCGGGACGCCCTGGTGGCCCGCGGGAACCTTGCCCGCCGAACCCGCCAAGAGCAGCAAGGCGCGCACCAGCTCGGGCCGGTCGGAGGCAACCGTCCGGGCGATCCAGTTTCCATGGGCATGCCCGATGATGAAGGCCGGGCCGCCGCCATCGTGTTCGATGACCGCGGCGATATCCCCGGCCCAGTCATGCAGCGTCTTGCCTTCCAGGGGGCCGGTGCTGCGGCCATTGCCGCGCGGCTCGGGGCGCAGCACCCGGTAGCCGGCATGGGCCAGCGGGCCCGCGATCTCGGCCAGGTCCAGCGCGCCGCGACCCAGCGACGGCAACATCACCACCAGGTCGCCGCGGCCTTGCGCATGGACTTCCAGTTCTACCCCGTTGGCGCGTTTCACCTGATAGCTGACGACGTCCAGGGCAGGGCGTACGGCATCGTTGCGGCGTGCCGAAGAAAGAGAATCGGGAATGGGCTCCATGGTGCTCCTGCGCGATGTCGGAAATGTAGAGGCTGTCTGCCTATGGCCCGCCACTCTAGAGAGTTAACAAGGGGATGGCTAATACAGAATTCGGCTAACAGTTATCCGATCCCAAAATAACAGGCGCAGATTCCGGAGACTTAGAACTCGGTCTGGCGGCCCGGGTCGGGCTCTTTGCGCTGCATGCCCTGCGCGGCGCGGCGCACGGCTTCCAGGAAGCGCCGGTGCGGCTCGATCTGGCCGCTGCCGCTGCGGACGATGGCCGCGATGGGGGGCAGGCTCCAGG
>Ga0182736_1000680_pt1 | contig 45187 bp, 40 predicted proteins | sample eDN5th30CKraftBY_FD_128882 | JGI IMG/M metagenome (GOLD analysis project Ga0182736, IMG submission 128882) | Enriched backyard soil microbial communities from Emeryville, California, USA - eDNA 5th pass 30_C Kraft BY (version 2) (version 2) | ecosystem: Environmental > Terrestrial > Soil >... | reverse complement strand
CGATGGCGACGGTGGAGATGCACAATCTCGAAGGCCGGGCGGGGGGCTACACCGCCGAGGTGTCCGGCGCCGGGGGGGTGCTCGCCCCCTTCCGCAAGCTCTATGAGTTGATGGTCGGCCAGCGGATCGTGGAGCGCGCGGCGCTCAACGCGCCCCAGGCGGCGGGGATCGGCCGGGTGGACTTCAAGGTTTCGGGTCCGGGTTTCACGACCGCCAAATCCTATCCGCTGCAGACCCGCCTCGGCTGGGGGCCGATCACCCGCACCGACGTGGCGCTGCAACGGCCGGGGGAGGCCTTCACCCCCGCGCCGGGCCTGATGCAGGGGCTGGCGGCGGGGACGGTCAGCATGACCGTGTCCTATTCCCCCTTCCGCGGCTTCGACCCGGCGCCCATCGCCGAGCATCTCAGCCGCTACCCTTACGGCTGCACCGAGCAGCTTATCTCGGCGGCCTATCCGTTGCTGTATGCGCAGGACCTCAGCACCGATCCCAAGCTCCGCCGCGTGCCGGCGGCCCTGGCCCAGGCGGTCAACGGCCTGCTCGACCGGCAGTCGCTGGATGGGGCGTTCGGCCTGTGGCGGCCGGGGGATTCGGAGGCCGACGCCTGGATCGGCGCCTACGCCACCGACTTCCTGGTCGAGGCCAAGGCGCGGGGCGTGGCGGTGTCGGACGACGCCATGAACCGGGCGCTCGGCGCCATGCGCCGCATCTCCAAGCCGCAGGGGTATGTCTACATCGGCTATCGCACCGAATATCCGCCGACCTGGATGAGCGATCCGGCTCTGTCCAAGGTGGCGACGGCGCGCCTGCGCAGCCGGGCCGCCGCCTACGCCCTCTATGTGCTGGCCAAGGCGGGCTCGGGGGACATCGCGCGCCTGCGCTGGTTCCACGATGTGCAGATGAAGGACGAGCCGTCGCCGCTGGCGAGAGCCCATGTCGGCGCCGGCCTCGCCCTGATGGGCGACCGCGCCCGCGCCCACAGCGCCTTCCAGCAGGCGGTGAAGGCGCTGGGCTACAAGGAGGGCAGCGACTGGTACCAGAGCCCGCTGCGCGACCTCGCCGGGGTGATCGCCCTCGCCTATGACGCGGGCGAGACGGGGATCGCCCGCCAGCTCCAGACTCGTCTGGAGGGATCTGTGCGGGAACCCGACAGCCTCAACACCCAGGAGGAAGCGCGTCTGCTGCAGGCCGCCGACCGCATGTTGAAAGTCGCGGGCGCCATCCGCATCACCGCGGCCGGGGTCACGCCTGCGGGCGCCAACCGCTGGAGCGTCGGCCGCCTCGCCGCCGCCAAGCTGACCAACGCCGGGACCGGCGCCCTGTGGCGCACCGTCACCGTGCGCGGGACCAGCCTCGCCGCGCCGGCGCCGTCCAGCGCTGGCGTCACGGTGCAGAAGAGCCTCTACGCCCTCAACGGCGCGGCGGTGTCCGGTGCGGTGACGCAGGGGGCGCGGGTGATCGTCCGCCTGTCCGGCCAGTCGCTGCAGGGGCAATCGATGATGACGGTGGTCGACGACGCCCTGCCCGCCGGCTTCGAGATCGAGACGGTGCTGGGCCCCGAAGACGCACAGGAAGGACCGTTCAAGTTCCTCGGGACCCTGACCCCGGTGTCGGTGCAGGAGAAGCGTGACGACCGCTATGTCGCCGCCATGAACCTGGAAGGGCGCAAGGGCTTCGCCGTCGCCTATGTGGCGCGGGCCATCACGCCGGGCGAGTTCCTTCTGCCGGGAGCGGAGACGCGGGACATGTACCGCCCCTCGGTCAACGCCCGTTCCGCGGCGGGGCGGATCCGGATCGCGCCGGGATCTTGAGGCCGCTTGGCGACAGGGCGGTCCGGCGGCTGACCCTGGCCGCCTGCGCCCTGCTGGGGGTGGAGCTTGGCCTGTTCGTCCTTGACAGCACCCTGCCGCCGGACCTGACCCGGGCGCGGGCGTCCTCGGCAGTGGTGCTGGACCGCAACGGGGTTTGGCTGAGGGCCCTCCCGGTGGAGCAGGGGCGCTGGCGCATCCGCGCGGACCTCGACCGCACCGATCCAGTTTTTATCCAGCGCCTGCTGATCATGGAGGACAAACGCTTCTTCCATCACATGGGGGTCGATCCCCTGGGCGTGGTGCGGGCGGGGCTGAGCAACGCCGGCGCCGGGCGGGTCGTTTCCGGCGGCTCGACCCTGACCATGCAGGTGGCCCGGCGGCTGGAGCCGCATGAGCGCACCTTCGGGGCCAAGCTGATCGAGACGGTGCGCGCTCTGCAACTCGAAGCCCGGTTCTCCAAGCAGGAGATCCTGGCCCTCTACCTGACCCTCGCCCCCTATGGCGGCAATCTGGAGGGGGTCAGGGCGGCGTCCCTAGCCTATTTCGGTCACGAGCCGGTCAGCTTGACGGATTCCGAGCAGGCCCTGCTGATCGCCCTGCCGCAATCGCCGGAGGCCCGCCGCCCCGACCGTCGCCCCAACGCGGCGCGGGCCGCCCGCACCGCCGTGCTGCAGCGGTTGGCGCGAGAGGGGGCGATGAGCGTCGCCGTCGCCGCGGAGGCGGAGGACGATCCCCTGCCGCATCGCTCGCCCTTCCCGGCGCTGGCCTGGCAGGCGGCGGGGGAGCAGGCGATCCGCGCCCCCGACCGCACCGCCTCCATCGTCACCACCCTGGACGCCCGGCTTCAGGCGGATCTGGAGAAGCTGGCCGCCGCCACGGCCCGCACCCAGGGGCCGGACACCTCCGCCGCCATCCTAGTGGTCGACCTGAGGACCCGCGCCGTGCGCGCCGCGGTGGGCTCGGCGGGGCGGGACCGGCCGGGGGGCTGGGTGGACGCCACCCGCGCCCTGCGCTCCCCCGGTTCGTCGCTGAAGCCCTTCATCTACGCCATGGCCTTCGAGGCTGGGCTCGCCGCCCCCGACACCACCTTGCAGGACGCCGCCACCCCATTTGCGGGCTATGCGCCGGAGAACTTCGACCGCATCTTCCATGACCGCGTCACGGCGCGGGAGGCGTTGGCCTATTCCCTCAATGTCCCGGCGGTGGGCCTGCTGTCGAAGGTCGGCGCCGATGCGTTCGAGGCGCGGTTGAAGGCGGCGGGGGCCGATATCGTCCGTCCACGGACGGGTCTGGTCGATGCGGGCCTCGCCCTCGCCCTCGGGGGCGCCGGCATCTCCCTGCGCGATCTCGCCATGCTCTATGCCGCCCTCGGCGACGGGGGGCTGGCCAAGCCCCTTGCCTGGACCGAGCGAGAGGCCGCGGGACGCCCCGCCGAGACCGGCGTGCGGCTGATCCGGGCCGAGGCGGCGCAGCAGGTGCTGGACATCCTGCGTGAAAGCCCGGCGCCGGCGGGGCGGGTTCCGCCCAACCTGCTGGCCGGCGGTCCCAAGCTCGCCTTCAAGACCGGCACCTCCTACGGCTATCGCGACGCGGTGGCGGCGGGGGTCGGCGGCGGCTACGTCGTGATCGCCTGGACCGGCCGGGCCGACGGGGGCGCGCGGGGCGGCCTGACGGGGCGGGAGGCGGCCCTGCCCATGCTGTTTGATGTGTTCGACGCCCTGAAGACCGAGGGCAGCGCGGCGCGCCCCATCGCCCCGCGGGCGGCGCCGGCCGGGATCGCCTCTGCGCCCGCGAGAGCCGGCGAAGGGCCTCGCATCATCTTCCCCCCCGATGGCGCGGCGGTGCAGGTGGATGCGTTCGGCGCGGCCGGGCGCGGCCTGGTGCTGGCCGCCGAGGGCGAAGACCTGTCGTGGTACGTCGATGGTCAGCGGCTCACGGGGGACCCGGTCAGCGGCCGGATGGTCTGGCGCCCGGCCTCGCCGGGCTTCTACAGCCTCAGCGTCGTCGACGCCGCCGGGCGCAACGCCCGCGCCAGGGTGAGGGTGCGCGGCGAGTAGGGCTCTCCAAGCGCGCGCGAAGGCGCTAGAAGTGCGGCCATGAAGAGCCAATCCTCTGGTCGGTCCTGGCTTCGGGCCTTCGTCTTCGGCGCCGTCTGCGTCGGTATCGCCGGCTGCGGTACGGTGGGTATCGGCAAGCGAGACCGGGCCCCCAAGGCGCCCCCCGCGGCGGAGACCACGGCCGAGGCCGCCAAGCCTCCCGAACGCCGCCGCGCGCGTCTTGGAGTTCCTCGCTTTGGCCGCAGCAAGGGGCAGACGCCGGCCCCCTCCGTCGCCGCCAAGCCGGCGATTGCGCCCGTGGCCGAAGGCAAGCCCGCCGCGCCATCGCGCCGCGCAGATATCAAACCCACGCCCGGGCAGGTCGTCCCGTTGGCGCCGGACGAGGCCAAGCGCCGTCTCGTCGCCTATCTCAAGGCCAAGGGCTATTCGATGCAGCAGGCGGCCGACGACTCGTCGCCCGATTTGGTCGTCACAGATCCGCTACTGACCGACGCCAAGCCCATCGATCACCTGGCGAAGTGCGGTTCGTCCCGCCTCGGCAAGCCGATCCTGCATTCCAGCATCGTGGAGGCGCATGTCGCGCCGGACGGAACGGGGTCGCGCATTTCGGTGGGCGCCCGCTTCACCGAGGTGCGCCAGCAGCGCATCGGCGAGGGGATGAGCAAGACGGACTGCCCCAGCCGCGGCGTGCTTGAGGCGGAGGTGCTGGGGGCGCTCGCCCGCTGAGCATCCCGCGCGGGGCCGCCGCCTAGATCGGCCGGACGAAGTTCTCGTAGGACGCGTCGACGGCGAACAGGGTCGGCAACACCTGCTTGCTCGCCTTGTGCAGCTTCAGCGCCTTGGCGGCCCGGGCGGCGCCGAACTTGGCCATCGCCGCCGGGCCGAACCCGTCCTGCAGCCGCGGGCGGGCGCCCAGGCGCCGGCGCATCAGCCCGTTGGCGTAGATGACGTTGGCGCGCATCAGCGCCGCCGGGGTCATGTATTCGATCGACAGGGACACGTTCAGCATGTCGTCGTTGACGATGCGGTGGGGGGCGTTCTGCGGCCAGCTCACCGCCACGCCCGGGTCCATCACCTGCAGGTGGGCGGCGTCGTCCCAGGACGGTTCGTAGGCGAACTGCTCGGCGCTCTCGCGCAGGACGATCTTCTCGAGTTGCTCCTCGGTCACGAAGGGCGCGGTGCGGGGATAGACCCACATCCGCTTGCGGCCCCGCAGTTGCCACAGGGTCACCGGCGGCACGTCGAGATGGTAGAAGACATGGGCGTTGGGCGAAGAGATCAACAGGCCGACGTCGTGCTTGAAGGTCTTCAGGCCGGACGCGCGGGCCTCCAGGTCGCCGAAAATCTCTCCGGCGAGGTCAGCATAGGCGGGCAGGTGATCGTTCACCGCCCGCAGGTTCAGCCAGATACGCCCTTCGTTGGCGGCCTTCAGCAATTCGGCGCCGGAGAGGTCCCCCGCCGTGCCGCGGCGCCAGCTGCGCCAGTCGACCGGGTCCGGCCCCATGGTGAAGACGCCCAGTTTGTCGCGGGGATAGCGGTCCAGCACCTCGGCAAGCCCCGCGTCCCCAAACATGGGGCGCTGATGCAGGTTGTGTTCGAAGGCCAGGGTCTCGCGGCCGAAGGCGGCGGCGCGGGTGTCGTCCCAGTTGGCGATGACGGTCATGGGGGCAGTCTCAAACCTGGCCGTAGAAGGCGATCTTGAAGGGAGGGAACCACAGAAGTTTTCCGAGACCCTTAGCGGCCCCGTCGAGGGCTTCGGCCCGGCCGTCCTTGCGCAAGGCCCAGCGGGCGGCCGCGATCGCGCCGTAGCCGATGGCCTGCAAGGCGCCCCAGGCCATCCATACCGGCGCCATGGGCCAGCGGGCCGGGCCAGCGGCCCAGGCGTCGGACGCGGGACCTTGTCCGTAGGCGAAGGCCCGGCGCAGGGCGTAGCGCAGGGTCAGCCGCTGGGGGGCCGGATGCTCCACCACCCAGGCGCTGGCGGCCCAGGCGAATTTGGCGCCTCGGCGTTTCATCTCGCCGAAAAGGAGGTCGTCCTCGCCGCCGATCAGGTTGCGCTCGGGTGAGAACGGGGCGTTCTGGTCGGGCAGAGCCGCCTTGCGGACCAGGGCGCCCCCGCAGCCGTAATAGCCGGGGATGGCCTGATCCTTCGGGGGACCCTGGCGGGAGAAGAACCGTTGCAGATAGGCCCGGTGGGGCGCGCCCTCGGGAATCTCGGCGATGACCGGGCCGAACACCACGTCGGCGCCGAAACGGTCCTGCACCGACAGCGCCCGGGGTAGCCAGTAGCGCGAGGCGGTTTCGTCGTCGTCCAGGAAGGCGATGAAGTCGCCGCGAGCGGCGCGCACTCCGGCGTTCCGCGCGTTGGCGACGCCGGCCGCCGGCTCATAGACATAGCGCACCAGGATGGGGGCGCTAACGGCCAATTCCCTGACGGTCGAGCGGGCGCTGCGCGCGGCGTCGTTGTCCACCACCACCAGTTCCACGTCGTCGGAGAAGGGGGCGAGGGCCAGCACCGATTTCACGGCGCGGGCCAGGGCCGCGGGTCGCTTGAAGGTGGGGATGACGATGGAGATCATGACCGGCTCATGCATCTGCCGCGCTCCCGCCGAGACGTTCGAGGTCGGCCCTGCGACGGCCTTGGGCGACCACCGCCTCCACCAGACCCCCGACACGGCCGGCAAAGGACAGCTCCACCGAGGCGATCTGATCCATGCGCCGCTGGAGGCGGAGCAGCGATCCGGGGGCTTTGGGCAGGGCGGGACCGGCGCGGCGGGCGAGGCCCTCCGCGATCTCCACGTAACCGGACGCGAAAGGCTTCTTGTAGTGGTCGTGGCCCCCGCTGAGATCGTAGACGGCGAGGCCCATGTCGCCCATGGCCTCGATGGCCTTCCACAGGAACACCGTCCCCGGCGAATAGGCGGCGAACTCGGGATCATGAGCGGCGATCCAGGGATGGAAGCGGCCGCCGGCGCGCACGCCGAAGTGGCCCGCGATCAGGCGATCCCCGGCGTGCAGGGTGATCAGCAGGCCCGACAGGTCTTCGCCGTCCAACTCGAAGGCGCGCTGCATCAGCGCCTGGGTCCAGGGGGCGCCGATCACGTCGTGCAGGCCGGTGCGGCGAAGCTGCTCGCGCTTCCAGGCGAGGATCTGGGCGAACACGTCGGCGTCGCGTTGCGGGCCGAGGGTCAGGGCGCCAACCTCGCGGTCCAGCTTGTGGACGAGGCGGCGCAGGTTCTTGAACCGCTTGGGACTGCCGGCGCGCAGGGTTTCCAGATAGTCCGCACCCGCCCCGTCGAAGGCGATCTGGTGGGACTGGACCGGTTCGGCGCCGGCATGGGCCGCGAACACGCCGTAGGGGTCGATCAGGCCGGAGAAGCGGAAGCTCGCAAGGTCCGCGCCCGCCAGCAGCGCCTCAGCGTCGATCCCCGGATCGGGTTGGCTGACGAAGGCATGGTAGTCGGAGAAGGGCGCGCCCACGGGACGGGCGAAGCGGAACGGCCGGCGGTGATGCGGCAGGAAGCCGATGGGGCGGCCGGAACGGCGCGCGACCGCAACCGCCACGTCCTCGCGCACGCCGGCCACGAGGTCGGTGAACCCAGCCGACAGGAGCGGGCTGGCGAACGCCGGCGTCGCCTGCATGAAGGCGCGCCACGCGCCCCGCTCGGCTGCGCTCAAGTCCGCCGGGCGGATGATCTCGACCTGAACCACGATGTCCCTTTCATGGATTCGAACCCGGGCTCTGCACGGGCCGTACCAGCGAAGGGCTCAGCTCAGGGGGGCGTCATGGACAGGGGGCGGCGCCTATCCTATGCGCGGGTCTCGCAGCGGCTCGGCGCTGCACGCGGTTTCCACCTGTATCGGCGGCCGGCGAAGCCTATATAGCGGCGGTTCGGAGATCCTTGCTCATGCCCTACACCCTCAACATCAATGGCCAGGCCCAGACGGTCGACGTGGACGGCGACACCCCGCTGCTGTGGGTGATCCGCGATGTGCTCGGCATGACGGGCACCAAGTTCGGCTGCGGCATCGCCCAGTGCGGCGCCTGCACGGTGCATGTGGACGGCCAGCCGCGGCGGGCCTGCATCACCCCGGTGCAGTCGGTGGAGAAGAACAAGGTCACCACCATCGAAGCGGTGGGCGAGACCCCCACGGGCAAGAAGATCCAGCAGGCCTGGCTCGACATCGACGTGGTCCAGTGCGGCTACTGCCAGTCGGGGCAGATCATGTCGGCGGCGGCGTTGCTGGCCGCCAATCCGGCCCCGGACGACAAGGCGATCGACGACGCCATGCGGGGCAATATCTGTCGCTGCGGGACCTACCCGCGCATCCGGGCCGCGATCCATCGCGCGGCCAAGGCGTAAGGGGGCGGTCATGGCGGACGGCGAAAACACCATGAACTTCAGCCGGCGTCGGCTGCTCCAGGCCGGCGCGGCCATCGGCGGCGGACTGATCGTCGGCATCGAGTTGCCGGGTCTGGCCCAGGCGGCCGCGGCGGGCGGCAGCTTCCAGCCGCACGCCTTCATTCGCATTGGGCGGGACGGGACCATCACCCTGGTCATGCCGAAGGTGGAGATGGGGCAGGGGGTCTACACCGCCCTCAGCATGCTGATCGCCGAGGAGTTGGAGGCCGAGCTTGATCAGGTCCGGCTGGAGCATTCGCCTGCGGACGAAAAGAGCTTCGGCGTCGCGCCTCTCGGCCAGCTCACCGGCGGGTCGACCACCATCCGTTCCCTGTGGGAGCCGACCCGGCAGGCCGGCGCCATCGCCCGCACCATGCTGGTGGCCGCCGCGGCGGATCAGTGGAAGGTCGCGGCGACGGACTGCCGTGCGCAGAACTGCAAGGTGACGCAGATCTCCACCGGCAAGACCCTCGACTACGCCGCCCTGGTGGACAAGGCCTCGACCCTGCCGCGCCCGGAGAAGGTGACGCTGAAGGCCCCGAAGGACTTCCGCCTCGTCGGCAAGTCGCATCATCGGATCGACGGTCAGGGCAAGGTGGACGGCTCCACCGTCTTCGGCATCGACGCCAAGGTCCCCGGGATGAAGATCGTCACCGTCGCCGCCAGCCCGGTGTTCGGCGGCAAGCTCGCGTCGGTCGACGAAAAGCCCGCGCTGGCGGTCAAGGGCGTGCGCCAAGTGGTCAAGCTGGACAGCGTCATCGCGGTGGTGGCCGACCACATGGGCGCGGCCAAGAAGGGCATGGCCGCCCTTAAGCCCGTCTGGAACGAAGGTCCGAACGCCAAGGTCCAGCAGGCCGACATCGTCGCCGACATCGAGAAGGCGGCGGCGTCCCCGGGCGCTATCGCCCGTACCGAGGGTGATCCCGCCAAGGCCATGGCCGGCGCCGCGAAGAAGGTCGAAGCGGTCTATCGCCAGCCCTTCCTGGCCCACGCCACCATGGAGCCGCCGAACTGCACCGTGCAGCTGTCGAAGGATAAGGTCGAGATCTGGACCGGCACCCAGATCCAGGGCGCCGCTGTGGCCGCCGCGGCGGCGGCCGCCGGTCTGCCGCCGGAGAAGGTTGTGCTGCACAACCACTACATCGGCGGGGGCTTCGGCCGCCGGCTGGAGATCGACATGATCTCGCAGGCGGTGGAGATCGCCAAACACGTGGACGCCCCGGTGAAGGTGGTCTGGAGCCGCGAGGAGGACGTCCAGCACGACTACCTGCGCCCGGCCTATGTCGACCGCATCGCCGCCGGCCTCGGCCCGGACGGCAAGCCGGTGGCCTGGACCCACCGCATCGCCGGCTCCTCGGTGTTCGCCCGCTTCGTGGGCGACGCCTTCAAGGCCATGAACGGCGTCGACGGCGATGTGATCGAATGCGCCGCTGATCCCGTCTATGCGACCGGCGCCATCCAGGTGGAGTTCTGCCGCGCCGAGCCTCCGGGGGTCACGACCGGCTGGTGGCGCGGGGTCGGGCCGACCCGCAGCCTGTTCGTGGTGGAGAGCTTCGTGGACGAACTGGCGCATGCCGCCGGCGCCGATCCGGTGGCCTACCGCCTCGCCCTGCTGAAGTCCCCCCGCGCCAAGGCGGTGCTGGCCCTTGCCGCCGAGAAGGCCGGTTGGGGCAAGCCCCTGCCCGAAGGCGTCGGCCGTGGCGTCTCTGTGCAGTTCGCTTTCGGCAGCTACCTCGCCCAGATCGCCGAGGTCGAGGTTCCGAAAGCCGGCGACGGCGCGGGCCAGGTCAAGGTGCGCAAGGTCACGGCCGTCATCGACTGCGGCATGACCGTCAATCCGGACACCATCCGCGCGCAGATGGAGGGCGGGGCCGTGTTTGGCCTCTCCATGGCCCTGTTCGGCGCCATCGACATCAAGGATGGCCGCGTCGCCCAGCGGAACTTCAACGATTACCGGGTGATGCGCATCAACGAGACCCCGGAGTTCGACATCCACATCATCCCGAGCGGCGAGGCCCCTGGCGGCATCGGCGAGACGGCGACGGCGGGGATCGCGCCAGCGGTCTGCAACGCGGTTTTCGCCGCCACGGGCAAGCGGGTGCGGGACCTTCCTCTGGCCAGGGCGAAGCTGATCGCCTGACCCGCCGCGGCTGCTCGCCGCAGGCGCCGGCTCGCCATTTCCTTAAGTGGATGTTAACGCACGTTAGTAGAACACTAATCGCTGTTTTATCATCCACAGGGAATACGCGGGCGCCCCTACATCTAGTGTTAACGACGCGTTTACACCCCATAGATGGGCGGGTAGCCTTAAGGTCGAGGAAGGGTTGAGCGGAGTGATTCCTGCCGGCCCATGGGGAGCGTGATTGCATGAGCTCGGCCGCGGGACCCTGGAGCGTCAAGGGCATCGATCCCCGAGCGCGGGAGATCGCCAAGGACCTCGCGCGGCGTTCCGGCCTCACCCTCGGCGAGTGGCTGAATCAGAAGATCGTCGACGACGAGGTCACGCCCCCTTACGCTGCCCGCCGGCCGGCGGAGCCGGCGCCGCCGGTGCAGCGCATGACCAGCTTTTCCCGTCCTGAGCCGCAGGATTTCCGCGCCGAAGAGCTGAGCCGCGTCCAGGAGGCCATCGAGAGCCTGACCGAGCGGGTCGAGGCGGCCGAGCGCCGCTCGACGCTGGCCATCGGCGGCATCGACCAGTCGGTGGTGGGCATGGTGTCCCGCCTCGAGGCGGTCGAACGCGACCAGGGCGCCGTCGCCGCCCGCTTCGACGGGGCGCTGGACGAACTGCGCACCGAGCTCGCCCGCGGGGCGGAGCGTGCGCGCCGTTCCGAACAGACCGAGTCCGTGCGGATGGAGGCCTCCAAGGCCCTCGAAGCCGCCCTCGGCAAGGTGGCCTCGCAGCTCTATGAGAGCGAGGAACGCACCCGCTCGGCCCTGACCGAAATTCGCGAGGATCTGACCGGCGTCGTGCGGCGGATGGAGCGGGTGGACGCCCGCTTCGAGGCCGACGGCGGCATGATGGAGAACCTCATCGCCCGCATCGCCGAAAAGCTGAGCGAGGCCGAGGCCGCCACCGCCGATGCGGTGAAGGGGCTGGAGGAATCCTTCTCTGGCCTGGGCGCCCGGGTGGCGACGGCCGAAGCGCGCCTGCAGGCGCAGGGCGACGCCGAGCCCCTCGAAGCCAAGTTCGAGAAGCTGGCGGCGGACCTGTCCGGCAAGGTCGAGCAGGCCCGTGCGGACATGACCGAACGGCAGACCGCCAGCGACGGCAAGTTCGATCGCATGGAAACGGCGTTGCGCAATCTCGGCGGCGTGGTCGATCAGGCCGAGCGCCGCTCCGCCCAGGCCATCGACCGGATGGGCCGCGAAGTCATGCGTATCGCCCAGACCCTGGGCGGCCGGGTGGCGGCGGTGGAGGCCCGCGGCGCCGAGGCGGTCGAGCAGGTGGGCGGCGAAATGGCCCGCATCGCCGACGCCATGGAAAATCGCCTGCGTCAGGCCGACACGGCCCAGGCGGCGGCGCTGGAGAAACTGGGCGGGGAGATCGGCCGCATCGCCGAGCGCCTAGCCGAACGGATCGCGTCGGCCGAGCGCCGCTCCGCCGAGACCGCGGATTCGATGGGGGACCATGTCGCTCGCATGGCCGACAAGCTGGGCCAGCGCCACGAGCAGGCCGCGGCCGAGTTCGCCGAGCGCATTCGCCAGAGCGAGGACCGCACCGCGCGCCTGCTGCAGGACGCCCAGGCCAAGCTGGATCAGCGGCTGGCGGACGCCCAGCGCAACGTCGCCCTGGAGGCCCTGCGCGACGCCGAAGCCAAAGCGCGCGCCAAGCGGGAAGCGGCCTTCGCGACCCATGCCCCGCCGCCGGTGAACCTGGATCCCTTCCCGAGCATCACCCGGGTGGAGATGCAGCCGTTCGCGGCGCTTCCCGAAGACGTCCAGGCCAAGCCCGCGACGGCCCTCGCCGAAGAGTGCAGCTTTGCCCAAGACGAGATCTTCCCCGACGCGCTTTCGGACGAGGAGGCCTTCGCCGCCAGTCTTGAGGCGGGCTATCGCGACGAGGACGCCGCCGCGCCTGGGCAGGCCGACGAGGCCCCGGAAGCCGCGAAGGACGAACTGTTCGCCGAGCACGACCAGGTGGCGGCTTCGCATGACGAGCACGAACCCTTCGAGGCCGCGCAATCCTACCTGCCTGAGGCCGACGCCGACGCCGCGATGACGGCGGCCGGAGAGGCCGCGCCGTCGGCCATCGACGAATCCCTGTTCGAGCCTGAGGCTGAGCCCGCCGCTGCGCGCGACTCCACTCGGCAGATGATCGAATCGGCCCGTGCGGCCGCCCGGCAAGGCTCTGGCGACGGCAAGGGCCGCCGCGCGCGCGCCGCCGAAGCCGGTTCTGTGACGGCGCCGGCCTTCGAGGCTGGCGCCCTTTCCAACTTCTTCAAGCGCAAGAAGAAGACCGCGTCCGGCTCCACCCTTCGCACCGCCCTGCTGGCGTCCGGCACGGCGGCGACTCTCGGCATGGCGGCGGCCGGCTACTGGGTGCTGACCGCCAACGATGCTGGGTCCGGCCATCCGCAGCCGGTCAAGGCGCCTAGCTCCGCCACCGCGGCTGCGCCGCAGGCGGACAATGGCGACATGGCCGCCATCGCCCTGGCCGAAAGCCTCAGCGACACCGCGCCCCCCGCCCCGGAGATCGGACCGGAGCTGCGCGCCGCTGCGCCCGCCCCGACACCCGCCCAGACCGCCGCTCCGGCCGATGCTGCGCCGCCCAAGCCCATCGCCCTGGCGGCCGCGACCCAGAAGCCCGCCCCTCGCGTAGCGCCCGCACGCGCGACGGGCCGGGCGGCGCCTACCCCCGCCGCGCCGCCGGCCCCTGCGCCGGACGTGCCGCCGGCGGTCGCCCAGATTCCGCCGCAGCAATCCCCGGCGCGCTCGCTCTACGGTGCCGCGGTGCGGCAGATCGAGACCGGCGACAACGCCGGCATGAACTCGCTGCGCCAAGCGGCCAACCTCGGCTACGCGCCGGCCCAGTTCTATCTCGGCAAGCTCTACGAGACGGGCGGCGGCGGCCTCGCCAAGAACCCGGTGGAGGCGCGGCGCTGGACCGAGCGGGCGGCCCAGGGGGGCGACCCCAAGGCGATGCACAACCTGGCGCTCTACTATTTCGAAGGCGAGGGCGGGCCGAAGAACGCGACCATGGCGGCGACCTGGTTCCGCCGCGCGGCCGAACTTGGCCTGCAGGACAGCCAGTACAACCTCGCGCGCCTCCATGAGCAGGGCTATGGCGTCGCCCAGAGCCCGGCGGACGCCTACAAGTGGTATCTGATCGCCGCGTCCAACGGCGACGCGGACGCCCGTGCGGGCGCCGAGCGGGTGAAGAAGCAGATCTCGGTGGACGCCCAGGCGGCGGCCGAGCGCAGCGCCGCCGCCCTTCGCGCCCAGATCACCGGCACGGCCCGCAGCGCCCAGAGCGTCGCCCAGGTTCAATAGCGGCGGGGCCGGGGGGCGAAGCCCCCCGCCTTAGCTGCGCCCGACGCTGGCGTAGATGAAGCCTCGCGCCCGCATCTCCGCGGGGCGGTAGACGTTGCGCAGATCGACCATCATGGGCCGTCGCATCAGGAGCTTGACCCGGTCGAGGTCGAGGGCGCGGAACTGGTCCCATTCGGTGACGATCACCGCGACGTCCGCCCCTTCGACGGCCTCGTAGGGGCCCTTGCGGAAATCCACGTCCGTCAGCAGCTTGCCCGCCTCCTCCATGCCTTCGGGGTCGTAGGCCTGGATGCGGGCGCCCTGCGCCTGCAGGGCCGGAACGATGTCGAGGGCGGGGGCGTCGCGCATGTCGTCGGTGTTCGGCTTGAAGGTCAGGCCGAGCATGGCGATGGTCTTGCCCCTGACTTCATCCCCCAGCAGCTTGGCGACCTTGCCGGCCATGGCCTGCTTGCGCGCGTCGTTGACCTTGACGGTGGTCTCCACCAGCCGGACGGGGGAGCCGATGTCGGCGGCGGTGCGCACCAGGGCGAGGGTGTCCTTGGGGAAGCACGATCCCCCGTAGCCGGGGCCGGCGTGCAGGAACTTAGAGCCGATCCGATTGTCGAGGCCGATCCCCCGCGAAACCTGCTGCACGTCCGCGCCCACCGCTTCGCACAGGTCCGCCATCTCGTTGATGAAGGTGATCTTCATGGCCAGGAAGGCGTTGGCTGCATATTTGATCAGCTCGGAGGTGCGCCGGCCGGTGAACAGGATCGGAGTCTCATTGAGGTTCAACGGACGGTAGAGTTCGCGCATCACGTCCTTCGCCAACTCGTCGTCGGTCCCGACGACGACCCGGTCCGGGCGCTTGAAATCGTTGATCGCCGCGCCTTCGCGCAGGAATTCCGGGTTGGACACCACGGCGAACTGGGCGTCCGGCCGGCGGCGGATGATGATGGCCTCGACCTCGTCGCCGGTGCCCACGGGGACCGTGGACTTGGTGACGACCACGGTGAAGCCTTCCATCAGGTCGGCGATCTCCTCGGCGGCGGCATAGACGTAGGAGAGGTCGGCGTGACCGTCGCCGCGACGGGACGGGGTGCCGACGGCGATGAACACGGCGTCCGCACGGCGGATCGCCTCCTGGCCGTCTGCGGCGAAAAACAGCCGCCCTTCGCGCACGTTGGTGGCCACCAGCTTTTCGAGGCCCGGCTCGAAGATGGGCATGATCCCCTTCTCCAGCCGCTCGATCTTGCCGGCGTCCTTGTCGATGCAGGTGACCACATGGCCGAAGTCGGCGAAGCAGGCTCCGGACACCAGGCCCACATAGCCTGTACCCACCATGGCGACGCGCATCGAAGCCCCCTCAGAAAGAACCACGCCTTAGTCGTGCCCTCTCCGCCGGCGTGCAAGCCTTTCTTGCATTGCAGCGTGTCCGGGCGCCGCGTGGGTGGCGGCGGCCGAAGGTCTGGTGCAAAGCTAGCCGATGCTTTTCGCATATCCCCTGATTCCCGAAGAGGACGAGGCCGGCGGGACGCCGGTGTGGATCGACCTTGTCGAGCCTACGCCAGAGGAGATCGCCATCGCCCAGGCGCGGATCGGCCTGCCGATCCCCAGTTTCCAGGACTTGAGCGAGATCGAGACCTCCAGCCGTCTGAAGTCCAAGGGCGACAAGCTGTTGCTCAGCGCGCCCTTGATGACGGGGTCGGAGAGCAACGAGCCGCAACTCAGCCCGGTTGGCTTCCTGTTAAGTCCGACCCTGCTGGTGACGGTCCGCTTCGCCGACTTGAAGGCCTTCGCCGCGGTGACCGAGGAGGTCGCCGGCATGGCCGAACTGACGGCCCAGGAGGCCTTTCTGCGCCTGCTGGAGGAGGTGGTCGACCGGCAGGCCGACCATCTCGAACGGGTCGGCGCCCGCCTTGAACAGCTTGCCCGGGACACCTTCGTTCGCGCCGCGGCCAAGGGCGGCCGGGCGACGATCGACAACAGTGCGCTCAAGCGGGCGCTGGCCGCGATCGGCGGCATCGGCGCGCGCCTGTCCATGGCCCGCGACGTACTGCTGGGCGTGGGGCGTATCGCGCCCTTCGCCATGGAGCGGGGCAATGGCTGCATCGGCGCGGTGGACAAGGTGCGGCTGGGCGCGATCCGGCAGGATGTGCTCTCTCTCGACGACTACGAGACTCACCTGTCGAACAAGTCGCAGTTCCTGCTCGACGCCGTCCTGGGCCTGATCAACGTGGCCCAGAACGACATCTTCAAGGTGCTGACCATCGTCTCGGTGGTCGGCATTCCGCCCACCCTGGTCGCCAGCATGTACGGCATGAACTTCATGCACATGCCGGAACTGAGCTGGGCCTACGGCTACCCCTACGCCCTGGGGCTGATCGTGCTGTCGATCCTGCTGCCCCTCGGCTGGTTCAAGTGGCGGGGCTGGATGTAGCTTCCTCGGCGAGTGTGCGGACATCGTAGGCGGCCAGGGTCGCCATGGTCAGGATGTTCGACACCGAGGCGGACAGCGGGCAGATCTGCACCGAGCGCGACAGGCCGAGCAGGGCCGGGCCGATCACCGTCGCGCCGCCCAGCACCTGCACCAGCTTGGTGGAGATGGCCGCCGAGTGGATCGCCGGCATGATCAGCACGTTGGCGGGGCCGGTCAGCCGCATGAAGGGGAAGTTGTCCCGCTGTTGCGGATCGAGGGCCAGCTCGGGGGGGATTTCGCCTTCGTATTCGAATTCGACCCCGGCCTTGTCCAGGCGGGCCACGGCCTCGCGCACCTTCTGGCTGCGGTCCCCCGGGGGGTTGCCGAAGGTGGAGTAGGACAGGAAGGCCACCCGCGGGGTGTAGCCCAGCCGCCGCACCGCGGTGGCCGCCTCGATGGCGATCTCGGCCAAGTCCGCGCCGTCCGGCATCTCGGTCACGCTGGTGTCGGCCACGAAAATGGTGCGGCCCGGCGCCAGCATCACCGACAGGCCCACCACCCGGCCGCCCGGCATCGGATCGATCACCCGCTGCACTTCGGCCAGCGACTGGTCGAAGCTGCGGGTCACCCCGGTCACCATCCCGTCGGCGTGCCCGAACGCCACCATGGCGGCGGCGAAGGAGTTGCGGTCCTGGTTGATCAGCCGCTGCACGTCGCGCAGCAGGAAGCCGTTCCGCTGCAGCCGCTTGTAGAGGAAGTCGACGTATTCGGCGTTCCGGTGCGACAGGCGGGCGTTGATGATCTCGAGCTTGCTCTCCTTCGGATCGATGCCGACCTTCTTCATGTTGGCGAGCACCAGCTCCTCGCGTCCGCACAGGATGGCTGTGCCGAGGCCCTGGGTTTGGAAGGCGTAGGCGGCGCGGATCACCGACGGCTCCTCGCCCTCGGCGAACACGATCTGCTTGCCGCGCCCCTGCACAGCCCCGGAAATCTTCTGCAGGAAGCCCGCGGTGGGATCGAGCCGCTGGGCGAGGCGGGCGCGATAGGCGTCCATGTCGTCGATCGGCCGGCGGGCGACGCCGGTGTCCATCGCCGCCTGGGCGATGAAGGGCGGCACATACCAGATCAGCCGGGGGTCGAACGGCGAGGGGATGATATACTCCGGCCCGAACCGCAGCTGGCGGCCGTGATAGGCGGCGGCCACCTCGTCGGGCACATCCTCGCGGGCGAGATTGGCCAGGGCCTGGGCGGCGGCGATCTTCATCTCGTGGTTGACCCGCCGGGCGCGCACATCGAGGGCGCCGCGGAAGATGTAGGGGAAGCCCAGCACGTTGTTGACCTGGTTCGGATAGTCCGACCGGCCGGTGGCGACGATGGCGTCCGGGCGCACCGCCTGGGCCTCTTCCGGAGTGATCTCCGGGTCGGGGTTGGCCATGGCGAAGATGATGGGGTTGGGGGCCATGGTCTTGACCATCTCAGGGGTCAGCGCGCCCTTCACCGACAACCCTAAGAAGACGTCGGCGCCGACCAGGGCGTCGGCCAGCGAGCGGTGCGGGGTCTCCACCGCATGGGCGCTCTTCCACTGGTTCATGTCTTCGGTGCGGCCGCGGTAGAGCACGCCCTTGCGGTCGACGGCGATGCAGTTCTCCGACCGCACCCCCATGGCCTTGATCAGTTCCAGGCTGGCGATGCCGGCGGCGCCCGGGCCGTTCAGCACCACCTTCACCTCTTCGATCTTCCGGCCGGTGATGGCGCAGGCGTTGATCAGGCCCGCGGCGCAGATGATGGCGGTGCCGTGCTGATCGTCGTGGAACACAGGGATGTCGAGGAGCTCCTGCAGCTCCTGCTCGATCACGAAACACTCGGGGCTCTTGATGTCCTCGAGGTTGATGCCGCCGAAGGTGGGGCCGATGTTCTTGACGACGGTGATAATCTCGTCGGCGTCCTTCGAGGTGATCTCGATGTCGACGGAATCGACGTCGGCGAAGCGCTTGAACAGCACCGACTTGCCTTCCATCACCGGCTTGGCCGCCAGCGCGCCCAGGTCGCCAAGGCCCAGGATGGCCGTGCCGTTGGTGATCACCGCCACCAGATTGCCCTTGGAGGTGTAGTCGTAGGCGGTGTCGGGATCCTCGGCGATCCTGCGCACCGGCACCGCGACCCCTGGCGAATAGGCCAGCGAAAGGTCTCGCTGGGTCGCCATCGGCTTGGTGGCCACGACCGCGATCTTGCCCGGTGTCGGGAACTGGTGGAACGCGAGGGCCTCGTCGTCGGTGAAGGTGCGCTTTTCGTCGTTCATCGTGATCTGGGGGCCCTGCCGGCTGCTGCGCCCGGACCCTAGAGGGTGAGGCCGAACGCGACAACAGGCCCAATCGTCCATCCGCCTTTGCGGGACTCACCTGCTTTGGCTAGCGTCGCCCGGATGAACGCCCCCGTGACATCCCCAGCGGCCCCGGTCGTGATCCCGCCCGACGCCACGCCCGTGATGGCCCAGTACTTCGAAGCCAAGGCGCGCCAGCCGGACGCCCTGGTGTTCTTCCGCATGGGCGACTTCTACGAGCTGTTCTTCGACGACGCCGTGAAGGCCGCCGAGGCCCTAGGAATCGCGCTGACCGCCCGCGGCAAACAGTCCGGCCAGGAGATCCCCATGGCGGGGGTGCCGGTGCACGCCGCCGAGGCCTATCTCGCCAAGCTGATCCGGGCCGGGTTCAAGGTCTCCGTCTGCGAGCAGATGGAAGACCCGGCGACGGCTCGCAAACGCGGTTCCAAGTCGATCGTGCGGCGGGAGGTGGTGCGGGTGGTCACCCCCGGGACCCTCACCGAGGACAGCCTGCTGGATGCGCGGGGCGCCAACCGGCTGGCGGCGGTGGCTATCCGGGCAGGCCGGGCGGCGCTGGCCAGTGTGGAGATCTCCACGGGGGAGGTCGAATCCTGGCTGCTCGATCCTGAGGCCCTGTCCTCCGCCCTCGCGGCGCTGCGACCCTCGGAGATCCTGGTGCCGGACCGGCTGTTCTCCGACGAGCGGATCGCGGCCGCGCTGAAGATGGCCGGCGGCCTGGTCCAGCCCCTGCCGTCGGCCCTGGCCGAGCCGTCCGCCGCGGAGGCGCGTCTGAAGCGTCTCTACGGCGTGGACACCCTCGACGGCTTCGGGGACCTGTCGGGGGCGGAGATTTCCGCCCTCGGTCTGATCGCGGCTCACCTGGAGACTACCCAGGCCGGCAAGCCCCCGGCGCTGAGCCCGCCCCGCCGCGCCCTCGGCGCCGACGTGATGGCCATCGATCCGGCCACCCGCGCCAGCCTGGAGATCGAGCGGTCGCAGAACGGCGGGCGCGAGGGATCGCTGCTGGGCGCCATCGACCGCACAGTGACTACAGGCGGGGCCCGCCTCCTCGCCGACCGGCTCGCCCGGCCCCTGCTCGATCCTGCCGCCATCGCCGCGCGCCTCGACGCTGTGGAGTATGTGCTCGAACGCCGCAGCCTCGGCGAACAGCTCCGCGCGGCCCTGCGCGACGCGGGCGACATGGCGCGGGCGATCTCCCGCCTCGCCCTCGGCCGCGGCGGGCCCCGCGACCTCGGGACCCTGCGCAGCGCTCTGTCGACGGGGGAGGCTCTGGTCAGCCTGCTCCGGGGCGAGCCTGATCCGCTCGGCGCGCGCCCGTCCGAGATCGGCGAGGCCATGGCCGCCCTCGACCTCGCCGGCAAGCCCGCCCTGCTGACCCTGCTGGAGCGCCTCAAGGCAGGGCTGGAGCCGGACCTGCCCCAGCTGGCCCGCGATGGCGGCTTCGTCGCCCGCGGCTTCCGCCCTGAGCTCGACGAGGCGCGGACCCTGCGCGACGACAGCCGCCGGGTGGTGGCCAACCTTGAATCCCGCCTTCAGGCCGAGACCGGCCTGCCCCTGAAGATCCGCCACAACGCTGTCCTCGGCTACTTCGTCGACGCCACGGCCAAGCAGGCGGAAACCCTGTTCCAGCCCCCTTGGAACACCACCTTCATCCACCGCCAGACCCTCGCCAACCAGGCCCGTTTCACCACGGTGGAGCTGGCCGAACTCGACGCCCGCATCGCCCAGGCCGCGGATCGCGCGCTCGCTATCGAGGTCGAGACCTTCGAAATGCTGCGCGGGGAAGCTGTGGCCGAGGCCGCGGCCTTGCAGGCGGCGGCGGGCGCCCTCGCCCGCCTGGACGTCTCCGCGGCGCTGGCCGCCTGGGCGCTGGAAGTGGAGGCCGTGCGGCCCGACATCGACGACAGCCTGTGCTTCGAGGCCGAAGGCGCCCGCCATCCGGTGGTGGAGGCGGCGGTCAAGCGCGCGGGGGATCCCTTCACCCCCAACGATTGCCGGCTCGACGGCGCCGGGGCTTCGCTGGCCCGCCTCGCCATCGTCACCGGGCCGAACATGGCGGGGAAGTCGACCTTCCTGCGCCAGAACGCCCTGATGGCCGTGCTTGCCCAGGCGGGCAGCTTCGTGCCCGCGCGGCGGCTCAAGCTCGGCGTGGTGGACCGGCTGTTCAGCCGGGTGGGGGCCGGCGACGATCTCTCGCGCGGACGCTCCACCTTCATGAACGAGATGGTGGAGACCGCCGCCATCCTGACCCAGGCCACGCCCCGGTCCTTCGTGGTGCTGGACGAGATCGGGCGGGGGACGGCGACCTACGACGGCCTCGCCATCGCCTGGGCCTGCGCCGAGCATCTGCACGAAGTGAACCGCTGCCGCGGCCTGTTCGCCACCCACTACCACGAGCTCGCCCAACTGGAGGACCGGCTCGCCCACGTCTGCAACCTGTCCATGCGGGCCAAGGAGTGGAACGGCGATCTCGTCTTCCTGCACGAAGCTGCGCCAGGGGCGGCGGATCGCTCCTACGGCGTGCAGGTGGCCAAGCTTGCTGGGGTGCCGGCGCCGGTCGTCGCCCGCGCCCGGGAGGTCCTGGAAAGGCTGGAGACTGACCCAGGCTCGCCCGCCCGCCTCGACGATCTGCCGCTTTTTGCGCCCCGCGCGGTCCCGCCTTCTGTCGCGGAGCCCTCCAGGGTTGAAAAGGCGCTGGACGACATCGACCCGGACGCGATGACCCCGCGGGAGGCGCTCGAAGCCCTCTATCGCTTGAAGGGCTTGACCTAGAGCGGCGCCCAATATTCAGGCGCCAATTTAGAAGGCGCCGAATCCCACCCCGTCGGCCGATGACGGGGAGGCGTGTCGATACTACGTTACGGGGCATAGGTTGAGGAAACAGCATGCCGCGTCGTTTGCGTCCTACACGCCTCGAGCACGTCGTCGATGGCGTGAAGCTGCGTGCTCAGCTTTCTGCGGCGGCCCTCGACGCCATCGGCGACGAGGCGGCCCAACGCCAGCGCGCGCTGGAGGTGCTGCGGTCCGCCCTGTTCCGCGGCCGGATGATCGTCAAGGAGCGGCTGGAGGACGGCGCCGGCGGCATCGAGACCGCCCGGCTCCTCTCCGGCGTCACCGACGAGGTGATCTCCGCCCTCTACGATTTCACCACCGTCCATGTGTTCCGCGCCCGCAACCCCACCGAGGGGGAGCGGCTGGCCGTGTTGGCGGTGGGGGGCTATGGCCGCGGCGCGTTGGCGCCCTTCTCCGACATCGATCTCCTATTCCTGCGCCCCTACAAGCAGACCGCCCACGCCGAGAGCGTGATCGAGTACATGCTCTACGCCCTGTGGGACCTCGGCTTCAAAGTGGGGCACGCCTCGCGCACTGCAGACGAGTGCGTGAAGCTGTCGCGGGAGGATTTCACCATCCGCACCGCCCTCCTGGAGGCCCGTCACCTGTGCGGCGACGCCAACCTCTCGGCCGACCTGCGCCGCCGCTATCGCAAGGAGGTGGCCGAGGGCACCGGCGCCGAATTCGTCGCCGCCAAGCTGAAGGAGCGGGACGAGCGGCATAATCGCGCCGGCGTCTCCCGCTATCTGGTCGAGCCCAACGTCAAGGAAGGCAAGGGGGGGCTGCGCGACCTCAACACCCTGTTCTGGATCGCCCAGTATCTGCATCCCTCCGACGCGCCTTCGGAGATCGTGCGCCTGGAGGAGTTCACCGGCAAGGAGCTGAAAACCTTCCTGCGGGCCTTCGACTTCCTATGGGCGGTGCGGGCGCACCTGCACTTCATCACCGGCCGCCCCGAGGAGCGCCTGTCCTTCGACCTGCAGCCGGAGGTGGCCCGCCGCATGGGCTATGGCGATCGCGGAGACGCCCCGGCGGTGGAGCGGTTCATGCGCCGCTACTTCCTGATCGCCAAGGAGGTCGGCGCCCTCACCCGCACCTTCTGCGCCAAGCTGGAGGCCGAGGAAGCCAAGCGCCAGCCGCACGGCCTGTCCCGCTTCCTGCCCCGCAAGTCGCGGCCGACCCGTAAGACCCTGGAGGAAGGGTTCCTGGAGGAGGGCGGCCGGCTGACCGTCGAGGGGCCGGCGCTGTTCGAACGCGACCCGGTCAATCTCTTGCGGCTGTTCCTGGTCGCGGACCGCCACGACCTCGATCTGCACCCCGACGCCTTCGCGCTGGCGACCCGGGCCCATCACCTGATCACCCCCAAGCTGCGGCGCGATCCGCGGGCCGCCCAGGCCTTCCTCGACATCCTGGCGCGGGGCCGGCACGTCTACCGGACCTTGAACCTGATGAACGAAGCGGGGGTGCTCGGGCGCTTCCTGCCGGAGTTCGGGCGCATCGTCGCCCAGATGCAGTTCAACATGTACCACTCCTATACGGTGGACGAGCACACCCTGCGGGCGGTCGGCATCATCGCCGACATCGCCGAGGGGCGGCTGGTGGACGATCACCCCCTGTCGGTGGCGGTCATGCCGCTGATCGCCGACCGCGAGGTGCTGTTCCTGGCCATGCTGCTGCACGACACGGGCAAGGGCGGGGCAGGGGGCCAGGAGCTGGCGGGCGCCCGCGCGGCCCGTTCCGCCTGCGAGCGGCTGGGTCTTTCGCGGGAGCGGATCGAACTGGTCGCCTGGATCGTCGAGCACCATCTCGTCATGTCCGACTTCGCCCAGAAGCGGGACGTGGCTGACCCCAGCACCATCTCCGCCTTCGCCAAGATCGTGGAGAATCCGGACCGGCTGCGCCTGCTGCTGATCCTGACCGTCGCCGACATCCGCGCGGTGGGCCCCGGGGTATGGAACGGCTGGAAGGGTCAGTTGCTGCGCGAGCTCTACACCGCCACCGAGGCGGTGTTCCGCGGGGGCCGGGGGTCCGACCCCGCCGCCCACTTCCGCGCCGATCAGCGCGCCGCCGCCCACGGCGCGCGGGAGAAGCTGGTGGCGGCGGTCGGCGGTGAGACCGAAGGGGTGCTGGTCTGGGCGGCCGAGATGGAGGACGCCTACTTCACCGCCTTCTCCACCGAGGAGCACGCGCTGCATTTCGAGCTGATCCAGCGGGCGCGCGCCGAGGGCGGCGCCGCAGCCTCCGGGCGGATCATCGAGAGCCGCAACGCCGCCGAGATCACTGTGGTCGCCCGCGACCGGCGTGGCCTGTTCGCCGACCTCGCCGCGGCGGTGGCCGGCTTCCAGGCCAATGTGGTGGCGGCCAAGGTCTATACCTCGGCCGGCGGCCTGGCTCTCGACGTCTTCTATGTGCAGGACGTGATGGGCCAGCCCTACGGTTGCCAGAACGCCGGCGCTCTGGAGCGGCTGCTGCAGGCGGTGGAGGGCGCCGCCCGGGGGGAGCCCTCCAAGCTCGAGCCCCGCCGGCCGGTGGAGCTCGGCCGCGCCGCGGCCTTCAGCGTCACCCCCGCGGTGGTGGTGGACAACGAAGCCTCCGAACTCGCCACTGTGGTCGAGGTGTCGGGGCGCGACCGGCCCGGCTTGCTGGAGGCTATCGCCCGTACGGTGGCGACGTCGGGCCTGTCCATCCAGTCGGCCCATATCGACTGCTATGGCGAACGGGCGGTGGACGCCTTCTACGTCTCCTCGCCGGATGGGACGAAGGTGAAGGACGCCCGGCAGCTCGGCGCGTTGCGGCAATCGCTGACGGCGGTGATGCAGGATGCGGAGCCGACCACCAAGCCGCGGCTGAAGCTGGAGCGGGCCAGGGCCAGCGTGGCTCGCTAGAGCCTTTTCAGCGCCGACAAATCAGCCCAGCGCTGCGCGGTCATGACGCCAAAGCTCTATCTCGCCGGCCCCGAGGTCTTCCTGCCCGACGCGGTCGCCCACGCGGCCGTCCAGCGCGCCCTGTGTGAGCGCTATGGTTTCGCCGCCCTGCATCCCCTGGACAACAGTCTGGATCTCGGCGCGGAGGACATGGAGACCGCCATGCGGATATTCCGCGGCGACATCCAGCAGATTCGCGACTGCGACGTGGTGGTCGCCAACTGCAACGGCTTCCGCGGCGTCTGCATGGACGACGGAACCGCCTACGAGCTCGGCTTCGGCAACGCCCTGGGCAAGCCCTCGTATGGCTACATTGCCGAGCTTGGCTCGCAGGTCCTGCGCACCATCCGCGACTATCCCACCCGGCCGCATGACGAGAAGGTGCACATCGACAAGGAAGGCTACCTCGTCACCGACGACTTCGGCACCTCGATCAACCTGATGATGCAGTGTGGGATGATCGACGGCGGCGGCCGGCTGATCGAAGGCGACTTCGAGGCCTGCCTGAAAGCCCTCCGCGCCGATCTCGACGAGGGGCGGCTGAAGCTTTAGGCCGCCGCCTTGGCCTTCTTCACCTTGGCCACGGCGCGCTCGCGCTTGAGGCGGGACAGGTGGTCGATGAACAGCACCCCTTCGAGGTGGTCCATCTCGTGCTGGATGCAGACGGCGAACAGGCCCTCGGCGTCCTCCTCGACCTGGTTGCCGTGATAGTCGAGGTAGCGCAGCTTCACCCGCGCCGGACGCTCGACCTCGTCGTAGATTTCCGGCACCGACAGACAGCCCTCCTCGTAGGGAAGGGTTTCCTCCGACGCCCAGGTGATCTCCGGGTTGACGAAGTAGCGCGGCGCCGGGGGCTCCTCGTCGCTGCGAGCGAGGTCCATGACGATGATGCGCTTGGGCACCCCGATCTGCACGGCGGCGAGGCCGATGCCGGGGGCATCGTACATCGTCTCCAGCATGTCATCCATGAGGGCGCGCAGTTCGTCGTCCACCGCCGCTACGGGGGTAGAGACCTGCTTCAGCACCGGGTGCGGCACAGTGAGGATTTCGCGGATCGCCATGCAATTCAGGTAGGTTAGCCGTTTCCAACCGTCAAGGCGGGCGGGTCGTCGCGGACCGGCGCGAGTTTGGCGAGGGGGCGGATCCCGGTCTCCACCGGCTGGAGCTGGGCGAGGTCGGCGCCTTCGTGGTCCACCGCCAGCTCCTCGAACCGACGGGCCTGGGTCATCACCTGGCTCTCTAGCGAGCCGACGAAGGCGTTGTACTTGCCGACCGCCGACTCCAGCGCCTTGCCCAGGGCGCCGGCGTGGCCCCCCATCACCGACAGGCGCTTGTAGAGGTCCTTGCCGAGGCGGGCGACCTGATCGGCGTTGCGGGCCTGCTCCTCGCCACGCCAGCCATAGGCCACCGCCTTGCACAGGGCGAACAGGGTGGTCGGCGTGACCAGCAGCACCCGCTTGTCCATCGCCTCGGTCATCAGGTCGGGCATCCGGTCTAGGGCCGCGGCCAGGAAGCCGTCGCCGGGGACGAACATGGCCACGAAATCGGGGGAGGCGTCGAACTGCGCCCAATAGGCCTTGGCCGAGAGGCTGGTCATGTGTTGGCGCACGCTGGCGGCATGGCGGGCGAGGCAGGCGTCACGCCCCGCCTCGTCGGCGGCGTCCTGGCTTTCCAGGAAGGCGTTGAGCGAGCATTTCGCGTCGATCACGAACAGGGCCCCCCCGGGCAGGCGCACCGTGACATCGGGGCGCAACCGGCCTTCCTCGCCTTCCAGCGAGAACTGTTCGGTGAAGTCGAAGCGCCCGACCAGCCCGGCCACTTCCAGCACATTGCGCAGGGTCTGTTCGCCCCAGCGGCCCTGCACGCCCGCGCCGCGCCGCAGCGCGGCCGACAGCTTGCGGGCCTCGGCCTGGGTGGCGGTGGAGGCCTGCATCAAGGCTTCGATCTGGGCCTTCAGGCCGCCAGTGTCCTCGGCGCGGCCCTTCTCGATGGCCTGCACCTGGGCCTCGAACTTGGCGAGGGTCTCGGCCACGGGCTTGAGCTGGGCCTCGATGCGCGCCTGGGCCAGTTGCTCCCGGTTGCGAAAACTCTCGTCGGCGCGCTTCACCAGGGCTTCGGCCACGGCGTTGGCGGACTGGGCGGCCTGGGCGCGCAGATAGTCGGCGGTGGCCTCCTTGTTCTCTTCGGTGAGCCGCAACCGCTCGCGGCTCTCGGCCAGGGCGAGGTTCGCCTCCTGGAGCTTTTCGGACAGTTCGTCCCCGCGCCTGCGCTCGCGCGCCTGGCCGAGGCTCGCCCAGGCGAAACCGGCGAAGAACAGGACGGCCAGGGCCGCCGCGACGAGGAGAAGCGCGTTCATGGCTTGTTCTTAGCGGGAGTCGCGCCTGCCGTCATCCCGGCCACACCCCCGTCATCCTCGGCCTCGTGCCGAGGACCCATTAACTCAGTGGGACCCGGGAAGGGCGGCGCCGGCAGGGTTATCCGCGAAAGCGCCGCGCGAATGGATCCTCGGCACGAGGCCGAGGATGACGGGGAAAATGGATTGGCGCAGGCGGACGCGGGGAAGAGGCAGTTAAAGCTCCAGCGCGCAGCTTTCGCCGACGGTGGGCCGCGACACGACCACGCGCTTCAGGGTGGGGAACTCCCCGTGCAGCTTGTCTGCAAAATGCAGGCAAAGGCGCTCGAGGGTGGGGTTCTCCAGCCCGGGCTGCTCGTTCAGATGGCCGTGGTCCAGTTCCGCCGCCAACCGGGCGAGGGCCTCTTCCAGGGCGCCCAGGTCGGCGACCCAGCCGAGGGGCCCCTGGCCTTCGCCGCGCAGGGTTGCCTCCACCCTGAACGAGTGGCCGTGCAGGCGCCGGTACTCCGGACGGGGGCCGTCCGGAAGGCTATGGGCCGCATCGAAGCCTGCGCCCTTGGTGATTTCGAAGACTGGTCCGCTCACGGGGGCGTCCTTTAAGGCGCCGGCTACGGCAGGCCTAGGATTTTGTGCGTCTGCACACTCAAGCGCCATTTGGGATGGGCGAGGCAATACTCAATGGCGGCGGCGGTATTGGCCTCCCGCGCGGGTCCGTCCATGGGCTGCAGCAAGAAGCGCTCGAAGGCGAGCCCTTCGAACCTTGCCGGATCGACCCCGGGCTGCGGGAAGACGAGCTTCAGCTCCTGCCCCGTCGTCTGGGCCAGGGCCGTGTCCGCCTTGGGGCTGACGCAGACCCAATCCAGCCCCGGAGGCGCCGGGAGCGTGCCGTTGGTCTCCACCGCGATCTCGAAGCCGGCGGCGTGGAAGGCGTCGATCAGGGGCGGATCGAGTTGCAGCATCGGCTCGCCGCCGGTGAACACCACCAGCTTGCGCTCGCCGGGCGGGCCGCGCCACAGGGCGGTGGCGGCTTCGGCGAGGGCGAGGGGCGTATCGAATCGGCCGCCCCCCGGGCCGTCCATGCCGATGAAATCGGTGTCGCAGAAATTGCAGATCGCCGTGGCGCGGTCCTGCTCGCGGCCGGTCCACAGGTTGCAGCCCGCGAAGCGGCAGAAGACGGCGGCGCGCCCGGCCTGACCGCCTTCGCCCTGCAGGGTGAGGAACAGCTCCTTGACCGCGTAGCTCATGCGTCCGCCCGCCAGCGTTCCCACCCGCGCGCCCGAAGCTCGCAGGCCGGGCATGTTTCGCAGCCGTGGCCCCAGGGGTGCAGCATGCCGCGCTCGCCGCGATAGCAGGTGTGGGTCTCCGTCACGATCAGGTCCACCAGGGCGTCCCCGCCGAGATCGTGGGCGAGCGCCCAGGTCTCGGCCTTGTCGAGGCGCATCAACGGCGTCTCGATGCGGAAGTCCCGATCCATGCCAAGGCGTAAGGACTGCTCCACCGCATCCAGGGTGTCCCGGCGGCAGTCGGGATAGCCGGAGAAGTCCGTCTCGCACATGCCGCCAACCAGCCGGTCGAGGCCGCGCCGATCCGCAAGGGCTGCGGCATAGACGAAGAAGACGAGGTTGCGCCCTGGCACGAAGGTGGAAGGCAGGCCGCGCTCGGTCATCTCTATGGCCCGGTCGGCGGTCAGCGCCGATTCGGCGACGGCGCCGAAGCCCTTCAGGTCGAGCACGGCGTCGGGGCCGAGACGATCCACCCAGTCGGGGAAGCGCTCCACGATGCCTTGGCGCACGGCGAGGCGTGCTTCCAGCTCCACCGAATGGCGCTGGCCGTAGTCGAAGCCTACCGTCTCCACGCGGGCATAGCGCTGCAGCGCCCAGGCGAGACAGACGGTGGAGTCCTGGCCGCCGGAGAACAGGACGAGTGCTGAGCCGGCGTCCGGCTCTGGTGCGGGAGTGTCGTGCATGCCAAGGAGATGGGAAGAGGAGGCCGCCCATGCAGGACGTGGTGCTCATCTACACCACCTGGCCCGATGCCGAAACGGCGGACCGCGCCGCGCGCGCCGCGATCACGGGCAGGCATGCCGCCTGCGCCAATGTGATGGCGCCGATTGCGTCGGTCTATCGCTGGGAGGGCCGGGTCGAGACGGCGTCGGAAACGCCGATACTGTTTAAAACCACGTCTGAAGCCGCCGAGGGCCTCAAGGCGCTGCTTGTGGAAATCCATCCCTACGACACGCCCTGCATCGTGGCGCTGCCCGTAACCGCAGCGCAGTCGCACCCGCCATTCCTGGCTTGGATCTGCGCCGAAACAGGCTGAGGCGGCTTTTTCGCCGCCTCAGGATCGCGTAGGTCAGTGGGTGTTCTTGCGTATCGCGTCCTTGGCGCCGCCGATCGCGTTCTTGATCGCGCCAGCAGCCTTGTCGGCCTTACCTTCGGCTTGCAGCTTCGCGTCTCCGGTCAGTTTGCCGGCAGCTTCCTTCACCGCGCCCTTGGCTTTTTGCGCCGCGCCTTCGATCCGGTCCTTGTCCATCGTCTGTCCTATCGCTTTAAATGCCTCGTGCTGGGGGTAACCCTCAAACGCGGAAAGTGGTTCCTTGAGCCGAACGCCGCTATGAGGCCGCAAAGCCTGCGTATCAGTGGGACGCACGGGAGGTGCCGACGATGCTGGCGATCTTGGCGATGGCGGCGGTCATGACGTCCGCCGCCGACGATGTGGCGGCCAAGAACCGCGCCGATTTCGATGTGCTCTACAATCAGAGTTGCAAGGTGCGCGCCTACGGCTCCTACGACGACATGTGCAACAAGCTGCGCAAACGCATCAAGGAGTTCGAGCGCGAACAGGCCAAGGCGGCGAAGGAGCGACGCAGCGATGTCGCGGCCCGACCTGTGGTCCCGGAAGCGCCTGTCGCCCGTGCAGCCGCCCCCGCGGTCGCCGAGACGCCCACCTCCCATCCGGCGGCGGCGGCCGTCGCAGAAACCCCCGCTTCGCACCCGACCACCACTGCGGTCGCGGCTACGCCGACCGCCCAGCCGGCTCGTGCAGGGGGGCAACCCTGACGCCAAGTCGTTTGCGATCCATACAGAACGACGACAGCCCCCTTTTTGCAAAGTTAAGCTCAGGCTATGGTGGCCGCAGCTAAGGTTTAATTTCACCTGAGGAGGATGCCCTTAATGCTTCGCACTGTGCTTTCCGCTGCGGCCTGCCTGACGATTCTGGCCTCGCCGGTGATGGCGGCGGCGCCCGCGCCCGTGTCCAAGGACCCCAAGGCGGTGGCCGCCGGGACCTATAACCTCGATGGTCGGCATGCCAGTGTCATCGCCCGTATCGGCCACGGCGGCGGCACCTCTCTCAGCGTCTTCCGCTTCGACACCGTGAGCGGCAGCCTGACGGTCGATCCGGCCAACCCGAACGCCTCCAAGGTCACCGTCAAGGTCGACCCCAAGTCGATCACCAGCAACGTGGCGGGCTTCGGCGCCGAACTAGGCACCAAGGACACCTGGCTGAACGCCGGCAAGTTCCCTGAAGCCACCTTCACCTCCACCAGCGTTGCGGCCAATGGCGGCAAGGCCGCCGTCACCGGCAACCTGACCCTGCTGGGTCAGACCAAGCCGGTGGTGGCCAATGTCGAACTGGTGGGTTCGGGCAAGTCCATGCAGGGCAAGGCCGTGGTCGGCTTCACTGGCACGGCCAAGTTCAAGCGCTCGGACTTCGGCATGACCTCGATGGTCGGCCCGATCGGCGACGAAGTCGAACTGCTGATCGATATCGAGTTCGTCCAGCCCTAATCGGCGCGACACCAACCTGAAGCGGGGCCGCAAGGCCCCGCTTCATCCATTTCGGGGCTCTTCGAACCTGCCGTGAAGCAAGCACGCGACCGTTTCACCACGCCCGCCATCATCCTGCATTGGGCGATCGCGGCTCTGCTGCTCTACAACATCTGGCTGGGATGGCAGTACGGCGACCTGAAGCCGGGGCTGAAGCAGTTCCAGATCCTGCAACTGCACAAATCTATCGGGATCACGGTCCTGGCGCTGAGCCTGCTGCGCTTCGCCTGGCGCCTGGCGAACCGGCCGCCGGCTTTGCCCGCGCACATGCCGAAGTGGGAGAAACTGGCGGCGACGGCGACCCACTGGGGCTTCTACGCCATCATGCTGGGCCTGCCGATCAGCGGCTGGATCATGGTGTCGGCCAGCGCGACCAACCTGCCGACCCTGCTTTTCAAGACCATTCCGTGGCCTCACCTCGGCCCAATCCACGACCTCGCGCCCGAAATGCGCAAGAGCGTCGAAGGCGCTTCAACCGAGGTTCATCATCTGCTCGTCAAATTCACCTACGCCCTGTTCGTCCTGCATGTGGCGGCGGCGCTGAAGCATCACTTCGTCAATCGTGACGCGGTGCTTTGGCACATGCTCCCGCTCGGACGAAAGCCCGTGCCTAAGGAGACGTAATGCGTCGTTTCATCGTTCTGTCCGCCCTGGCCAGCATCGCGCTGGCGGGAACCGCCATCGCCGCCGCGCCGGCCAAGCCTGCGCCGGCCCCCGCCGCCAAGGGCGGTGCGCCGAAATGGGCGGTCAATGCGGCCGCGTCCAAGCTCGGTTTCCGCAGCGCCTTCTCCGGCACGGCCTTCGACGGCAGTTTCCGGCGCTGGAACGCCGATATCGCCTTCGACCCGAAGAACCTTGCCGCCTCGAAGGCGACGGTGACGGTGGACATGACCTCGGTCACGACCGGCGATGCGTCCCGCGACGAATCCCTGCCGACCGACGACTGGTTCGCCTCGGCCAAGTTCAAGACCGCCACCTTCACCACCACGTCGATCAAGGACCTGGGCGGCGGCAAGTATCAGGCGGCCGCCAACCTCACCATCCGCGGCGTGACCAAGCCGGCGGTGCTCAACTTCACCGTCGCCATCACGGGCGCCGACGCCAAGATGACCGGTACGGCCACCATCAACCGCAGCCAGTTCGGCGTCGGTCAGGGCCAGTTCGCCGGTCCGGACACGGTGCCCCACAACGTGACGGTCAACGTCAACATCACGGCCAAGCGCGCGGGCTGAACCCGCGCACCACTACAAGGTTTTGAGAAAGGCCCCGTCCGCTGGACGGGGCCTTTTGCTTATTTGGTCTTCAGCACATCGCGGATTTCGGTGAGCAGCGCCTCGGTGGGGGTCGGGGCCGGCGGCGCGCTGGGCGCGGCGGCTTCCTGGCGGCGCATGCTGTTGATGCCCTTTACCAGCAGGAAGATAACGAAGGCGATGATCACGAACTGGATCACGGTGTTGAAGAAGGCGCCGTAGGCGATGGCCACTTCCGGAACCTTGGCGGCCACGTCGCCCGGTTTCAGTACAATCTTGAGACTGGAGAAGTCGACGCCGCCGAGCAGAAGGCCGATCGGCGGCATCACCACTTGATCCACCAGGCTGCTGACGATCTTGCCGAAAGCTCCGCCGATGACGACGCCTACCGCGAGGTCGACCACATTCCCTCGTGACAGGAATTCCTTGAACTCGGCGACCATGGACATCTGTGGGCTCCTTGAACCGGTTGCGGCAGTCGAACTTAGCCGGTCGCGAGCGTGCGTACAGGTTTAATGGATTGTGCGCAGCTCCGGTCGCGCCACCCGCGGCGGCGGGGCGAAGGCCGGGGCGGGCTCTCGCAGGGGCGCGCCCGCGTCGTGCAGGGCCTGCGCCACCACCTTGACCATCAATATGACCGCCTCGCTCGGCGGGCCTTCCACCAGCCAGGAGAAGTGGGCGCGCAGCCGATCGTCCCGCCCCCCGCCGAAGCCGTCCCGCGCCGCCGCGAACAGGGCCAGCAGGGACTGCTCGTCCGCCGTGGTCTCCTGGCATCCGGGGGTGCGCAGGCGGATCGGCCGCCGCGCCCGATGGCCGATATATCTGGCGAAGGTGAAGAGGGAGATGAAGGCCTCCTCCCCCCCGGCGCCGCAGGTCTCCACGAAAGCGCGCCGCAGGCCGGGGCAGCCGCTGCGCCCCACCGCGACCATGCGGAAGGCCCACAGGATAAGCTGTTCGCCGTCCCCGAGGGACTGCATCTCAGTGACTCGGTCGGGGTGGTTCACCGTCTGACTCCCATTATGCAAATGATAATCGTTCGCAAATTGAGGTCGTCTTGATCGCCCGTCAAGTCGGATTGGCTGCGTTGGCGGGGGAATCATCGGCCGCGCTATGTGGTGCCCAGGCCGGACCCCCGATTAGCGGATATCCCGTTGATTTGACGTCATGTTGTCAAAAGAATCGGTGGAAGTGGCCCCCAAAATGGCCCCCAGTCGCTTAGGGGCAGCCGATTTCACCGGCGGAAATGTTCGACGCTTTCGGGCATTCACTACCTGCAGTCCTAGATGGCGGCGATGGGCTCGAACGATATTCGTGATGTCCGCTTTAACGCTCGTGAGTTAAGTGGGGAGAGAGACGCGTCGGGCTGGTGGTTCACGTTCAAACAGCCGGCTCGTCTGGGGCTGGCTGATGCCGGCCAAATGCGCGGGTGTCTGGTCCTTAGTTCCCGTTAGGCGCAGAGGTTGCCCTATCTGGAGCGCCGGTGGCCATGGCCTCTCAAGCGAGAGCAAGGTGCCGAAGGTGGGTGGAGACATGCTCGCTCCTGAAGAATGCATCTGGAATCGATAGTGGTTCTGATTTCGCCTCAGTTGGGCTGGGGTTGGGTAGTTGCCAATGAAGAGAGGAGGGGCTCCAAATAGGTTCCTCGTTTAACTTCGCACTCCCACACGATCCGAACGTTCCAACCCAGTTCGGCTAGGGCTAATTGAACCCTCTCGTCGCGAGCTATGTTCGCAGCGAATTTCGCTTCCCAAAACTCCTGGCGTGTCTTCGGGCTCGATGCGTACCTGCACCCGGAATGGCGATGCCAAAAGCAGCCGTGGACGAAAATGACGGTCTTCCGAGCCTTCATGACGATATCTGGATACCTTGCCCGATGGGAGAAACACCTTGTCAGCGAATGAAACGACCCTGTCGGTTCCCGTCTACTTCGGGGCCGAGCCGGCCTATTTGATCCGCGGGCTTTCGGCGGACATCTCCGCCATGGAGTGTGTCTTCGACCTCGTCGACAATGCGATCGACGCTGCGCGGAACCAGCTCTTGGCAGGAGCTGGCATCAAGAAGGATAGTCGTGGTCTGCCCACTTCCTACGCCGGCTTCCACATCGACGTATCGCTCGACGGCTCAGAGGTGAGAGTACGTCTCGCGGCCGGGCAAAGCCAGGAAGAGCTGGCAGGCGAAGCCGGTATTGGAATGCGTCACCTCGGCCGGATCGAGCGCGGCGAAATCAGTCCTACTATCGACACCCTAGCAAAGGTCGCTGCCGTCCTCGGCGTTCACCCCTCCGCCCTCCTCCTCGATCCGGCGGAATAAATCGCCCATCCCGGTTTGACCTGCTGGGCGATAGCCACTTCGGCCGATTCGAAGGCGTCATAGTGAGCCGGGGATTTTCCCCAGCCTTCTTCATCTAACGTTTTGCGAAATCGGAGCGACTTGGCACAGCGTGCATCGGCTGACGCTCACAGCGGTGGAGCAGGAGCGCAGACTTATATAGAAACCTGCTCTTTCCTCAGTATGCTTTTGCACTCACAATCCTAATTGAGATTAGAGAAGCTTCCTATCGTCCGGAAAATTAAGCTAAAATGGACAGTTTTTTGGGTGCGCGACTTAGTATTTATTTGCGGCATTCGGGATGTTCGCTATGTGAGGTGCTGTATTCGTCCATATGGGGGCTACTCTGTATCATCTTATCGAACTTTTCCGGAATTTATCCCGGATATTCGGGACATTCAGATATAGCGAAAAAGCACGTTGATTTTGGTTTTTTAGGGACGTTATGAATTAGGTGTCTGTTGGGTATGTAGTTGCAGCCCGCCCTCACAGCGCGCATCGTATGTAGATGGGCGACGGTGAAGATGAGAATTGCGCTAACTCGTAGAGCTAATGACAATGCTATCATTAGCCAACTCTCATCTTCAGCGCTGTGGACCACATTGTAGGGTGCGGGATAACGGTCAACGCGCCGGAGGCAGGTTGTCGAGCCATCGAATAACCGAAGCCGTCACAATCAAAGTCCTTCTTCCAGCCTTACGGGCTTCGATTTCGCGACTATTGATCAGCTCATAGAGGCGGCTGCGACTAATTCCTGACAATCTGACAGTATCGGCTACGCTCGCCATTCGAGGGATATTGGCAGTTTCCATCACTTTACTCCTAAATTGCCGAGACAAAGGTCTGCGATATAAGGAGCAATTATTGTCGATGTATTCTTTTAAACAAGTGGCTGTGGGCATCCATCAAAACCCAACAAAATACACATTATGTTAGTGGTAGAATGGATGTGGATATATATACGTTAGTATATTATCCACATCCTTCTACCTTATGTGGTTATTGGTTGTGGATATTGTTCTGTGTGTCGAGCCGAACGTGCTTTCGCAGTCCGATAGCGTTAGAAGGGGAAATTTGCGGGGGCGAAGCTGTTTGGAGCATGGGGCGGTAAGGCCCTCCGGCTTTAGGTAAATTAGCCTTTATGGGTGGAATGGCGACCGGCCCGCGTTCTCAACCGTGATGCTAACGTTATCATTAGCCCGCGGCGGACCTAAAGGGCACGATTTCGGCACCCTGGCGAAGTACATCGAGATAGTCGCTCCACCATTGAGCCATTTCAACGCGCTCGGCCCAATAGGCGGATCGGTTGTAGATGCCGCGCACCGCATTTCCGTCGCGGTGTGCAAGCGCCCGCTCAATAGCGTCCGAGTTCCATTTACCGCTCTCGTTTAGAAGGGAAGACGCCGTCGAACGGAACCCGTGCGCCGTCATTTCGTCGCCGCTGTACCCAAGGCGACGAAGAGCGCCATTCAGGGTGTTTTCAGATAGGGGGCGGCCCGGATTCCCAATCGCGGGGAAGACGTAAGAGCCGTTCCCGCTGACGCTGAGGGCGTCTTTGATGATCGCTAGGGCCTGGGTGGAGAGCGGCACGGCGTGTTCGTTGCGCATCTTCATTTTACTAGCCGGGATGCGCCACACTGATCGCTCGAAGTCCAGCTCGGCTTTCTCCATATGCCGAAGCTCGCCTGGACGAGTGAAAACATGTGGCGCAAGTCGAAGGGCGTACAGAGTCGACGGCTGACCATCGAACCCCTCGATGGCTCGTAGTAGGCCGCCGACGGCCCGAGGCTCGATGATGGCGGCCCGCTTTTTCACCGTGGGAGCGGTCAGAGCGCCGCGCAGATCAGCGGCGATGTCCCGGTTGGCCCGCGCTGTGGCTATGGCATAGCGAAACACGCGGCCAGCGAACGCCCGCGCCCGTCCCGCCGTTTCTAGCTGGCCGCGTCGCTCGATTGATTTGAGCACGCCCAGCAATTGGATGGGTTCGATTTCGGAGATCGGGCGCTTTCCGAAGGCGCTTCCAAAACGCCCGAGCAGCCACCGGGTCTTTGCTGTCGTGACGTCGGTTACGCCTTCGGCTTCTCGCTTGGCGATGAATTCCTCGGCTACTGAAGCGAAGGTAATTCCCGCCGACAGGGACTTGGCGATTTTCGCCGTCTGCTTCTCAGCCGCAGGATCGCCCCCGCCTTCCAGCCGCTTTCGGGCCGTGGCGGCCGATTTCCGCGCCTCCGCTAAGGTGGTGGCTGGATAGACGCCGATGGCGAGTTTCTTTTCCCTGCCTGCGATTCGGTATTTCCACCGCCAGAGGATCGAGCCGTTAGGTTGAACGAGAGCGTACAGCCCGTGCGCGTCGCTCAGCTTGTATGGCTTGGCGCGGGGCTTCGCGTTTCGCAGAGCAGTATCGGTTAGGCCCATGTGGGGTGCTCCCTCCGGCCCGCGGGGGCCACGCCTAGAACAGACGCAATAAATGGCCCCCGATGTGGCCCCCAAAAAACGCCCGCTGTCGGCGGACGTCTGTGGACATCAGTGAACGCTGAGGAGGGAAATATACGATATTTTACGAAGACTTGCCAGATGTCCGTGGACATCTGGGGATTAGTCGATGGTGCCCCAGGCCGGACTCGAACCAGCACGCTCTCACGAGCAACAGATTTTGAGTCTGCCGCGTCTACCATTTCGCCACTGGGGCGCCAGGGCGCGCGCACTCTAGTCAGGCGCGCGCCGGCGTCAATTCGTCAGGACGCGCGAGCGGCCTCGCGCAGGGGAGAGAATCCGCTACACAGGGGTGATGCTGCGGAAAATCTATGATCGCGTAATGGCGCTGGCGGGCAGCCGACATGCCGAGCCGTGGCTCGCCATCATCTCCTTCCTGGAGAGTTCGGTTTTTCCGATTCCGCCGGACGCCATGCTGGCGCCGATGGTGCTGTCCAATCCGGGGCGCGCCTGGCGCTATGCGGCCATCTGCACCCTGGGGTCGGTCGTGGGCGGCGTTCTGGGCTACGCCATCGGCTATTTTCTAGAGCCGGTCGGCCTGATGCTGCTGAAGCTGATGGGCCATGCGGAGGGTCTGGCGACCTTCCAGGCCTGGTTCGCCCAATGGGGGCTGGCGGTGATCCTGATCAAGGGATTGACCCCCATCCCCTACAAGCTGGTCACCATCGCTTCGGGCCTCGCCCACTTTAGCTTCCCGGTGTTCATCGCGGCCTCGGTGGTCACGCGGGGGGCGCGCTTCTTCCTGGTGGCGGCGCTGCTGAAATACTTCGGGCCGCCCATACGCGAGTTCGTTGAGAAGCGGCTCACCCTCGTGACCAGCGTGGTCGCCATCGTTCTCGTCGCCGGCCTGCTGGCGCTGAAGCTTCTCAAAGGCTAGATCAGGGGGCGATGGCCCGTTCTGTTCCGCCGCTTCCCGTTGTTTGGCCGGCCGCCGCCGCAGCGGTCTCGGCCGCCATGCTGGCGACGGCGCACACCTTCCAGCATTTCGGGTTCGAGCCCTGCGCCCTGTGCCTGCGTCAGCGGGAGGTCTACTGGGTCGCGCTCGTGATCGGTCTCGCCGGCGCGGCGGCGCTGCGCGGGAACCGGCGCCGGTTGCTGTTTCTGGCGTTGGGCGCCCTGTTCACGGCGGGCCTGATCGTCGCCGTCTTCCAATCCGGGGCGGAATGGAAATTCTGGCCCGGCCCCGCGACCTGCGCCACCTCCGGCGCGGGGGTCACCGCCGATTCGCTGACCGCGCTGCTGGGCGGCGCAACGGTCCGCCCCCCAGCTTGCGACGAGGCCTCCTGGCGCATGCTCGGCCTTTCCATGGCGGGCTGGAACGCGCTGGTGTCCGCCGGGCTCGCCGTAATCAGCTTCGGCCTCGCCTTCGGTCGCGGGAGGCGCGCATGAGCGCCCCCACGCGTCCCGGCCGGGGCGTCGGCCGGGCCCGCCTCGCCGAAATCCTGCGGGTTGACCATGCCGGGGAGCTGGGCGCCGTCGCCATCTACCAGGGGCAGCGGGCGGTGTTCTCCGCGGCCCGGGGCAAGCAACAGATTTCCGCGCAACTCGCCGAGATGGAATCGCACGAGGCCGAGCACCTTTCGGCCTTCGATGGGCTGCTCAATGCTCGCCGCGTTCGCCCGACCGCCCTCACGCCCCTCTGGCGCGTGGCGGGGTTCGCGGTCGGCGCGGCGACGGCGCTGATGGGGGAACGGGCCGCCCATGCCTGCACCGAAGCGGTGGAGACGGTGATCGAGCAGCATTACGCCGGCCAGATCGCCGAGCTCGAAACCCGCGATCCCGATCTCGCCGCCGACCTTGTCCGCTTCCGCGATGACGAACTGGCCCACCGGGACGCCGCGGTGGCGCAGGGCGCCCGCGAGGCGCCCGGCTACGGCCTGCTGTCGGCGGTGATCCAGGCCGGCTGCCGGGCGGCGATCAAGGTGTCGGAAAAGCTGTAGGGTCGACTACAGCCTCACATGCCGGCTCTCGCCGATGTCGGGGGTGCTGCCCGTGATGTTGGCCTTGGCGATCTCCCAGCCAAAGCGGACCGCGCCGCCTTTGCTGACCCAGATCTGCGCGTCCTCTGGCTCGAACCGAAGCAGGGTGAGTTCCGGATCGTCCTTACCTTCAGGGTACCAGGCGGCCACCACCGGGTTCCAGAACTTGTCGATCTTGTCGTGATCGTACTGCTCGCTGAGCCGCCCGGCGATGCAGGCGATCAGGTCGTGGTCCTTGCTCATGACCGTGAACATGGCGTCGTGGCCGGCGCCCATCTGCTTCAGCAGGTCGTTGTCTTTGCGGGTGAATATCCACAGTCCGCGGGATCCGTCGCCCTCGTGAAAGGCGGTCATCGGCTGCATGTGCTGGCGCGCGCCGCCGACGAGGCCCAGCATGCCGGTCCCGTCTTTTTCAATCTGACGCCACAGGCGCTGTTCTAGCTCGCGGTCGTTCGGCATCGGTCGTCTCCGTTGCATCTTGGATGCAGGGCGAACGAAAAGGCCGGCCGGGGGTTCCGGCCGGCCTGAAGCCGTGTGACCTGTTGAGGCGCCCTAGCGGGCCGCCGAACCGCCGCGGGGGCTGATGCCCGTGGAGGTGACCCAGCCGCGGTTGCCGTTCTCGTCGTCCACTTCCCACCAGATGCCGTTCTTCTGGCCGGTCGGGTAGACGAGGTCGCCGGGGGCGAAGTTGCGCACCAGCTTGGCGCTGGGGGCGGCGGTCGCCCGCATCACCACCGGGCCGGTGACGGTGTAGGCCGAGATGCCCGCGTCGGCCGAGGCGGTGCCCGGCATGCGCTGCTGCATGTGGCCCACGAGATCGTTGAAGGCGATGACATAGGCCGCCGCCACCACCTTGCCGATGTCCGTGTTGCTATAGCCGCCGCCGGCGCCGGCGAAACCGCTGCCATAGCCGCCGCCGAACAGCGAGATGTCGGTTTTCCGCGAGGTGCCTTCGGCTACATACTCCTGCTCGGTGGTGCGGGTGTTCACCAGGGTGATCAGGGCGTGGGCTTCAGACTTCTTGGTCGACAGGCCGCCGAGCAGGGCGCCGTAGGGGCCGCCGAAGGCCCGCGCCGCCGCGCCGATGTTCATGCCGCCGGCGTTGGCGTTGGAATCGACGATGTCGGGGATGATGGTGTAGTCGGCGGCCACAACCTGGCCGCGACCCACGTTCGCGTTGCGGCGCAGCTCGCCGCTGTCGGCAAGGTCGCGCTCCTGCTGGCGCATGGCCAGCGCCGCGCCGCGGGCCACCACGCGCAGGCAGTTGGAGCGTTGCGCCATCAGCTTGATCAGGGCTTCCGGATTGGATAGGCCAAGGCCAGTCCACCAGTCGCGCTCGGGTTCTTCGATGGCCACGGTGCCGATCGGGGTCGCGCATTTGGGCAGTTCTGGCGCCTGGGGCGCACCTTGCGGGCGCTTCTTATCCATGCCCATTTGGGCCGCCGCCGGGGAAGCGGTCAGTGCAATGCTGGCCGCGGCAAGGGCGACCAAAGTCGCGCTACGTGTCTTCATGGTCCCACCTCCGAAACTGCGCGGAGACTACTCCAGCGCGTCCTGACGTCAATCGCGAGGGCGCAGCGCGAAGGACAAGGGCGATATCAACGTGACGGGGTTATAGAAGCTTTGATGCGTGTTGTTCGCGAACTTCGGCCGGCGATTCTCGAGCTGGCGCCCAACGCCACGGCGATCGTCTCGCTGGGGGCGGGGGTGATGTTGCTCGCGTCGGCGGCGACGCCGGCGGAGACGCACCGCTTCCAGTGGCTGGCGAACCTGTTCCCGGCGGAGGTGATCAACACCAGCCACTTCGCCTCCTCCATCATCGGCCTGCTGCTCGTGCTGCTGGCCTTCGGGCTCAGCCGCCGGGTGAACGCCGCCTGGGTGGCCGTGTGCGCCCTGCTGGGGGTGGCGGCCCTCCTGGCCCTGCTCAAGGGGCTCAACTGGGAAGAGACCGCCGTGCTGGTGGTGGGCTGCGCCTTCGTCGCCTCCTGCCGCGAGGTCTTCACCCGTGGATCGCGCCTGCTGAGCCTGGAGATCACTCCCGGCTGGATGGCGTCCGCCTTCGCCGTGGTGGTGGGGGCGGGGGTGCTGGCCTTCTGGTCCTTTGCGGGGGTGCAGTATACGGACGAGCGCTGGTGGCGGCTGCTCGGCGATAATGACGCCAGCCGCGCCTTCCGCTCGGTCACCGGGGTCGCCCTGGCCTTCCTGGCCATCGGTGTCTGGCGGCTGCTGGCCACCCCGCACACCCCAAAGGTGGTGGGCGACGACGATCCCGATTTCGCCCGGGTGCGCGCCATCCTGCGCACGGCCGAGGACATGGACCCGGACGCCAACCTCGCGTTGCTGGGGGACAAGCGCTTCCTGTTCTCCCCGTCCGGGAAGAGCTTCCTGATGTTCGGGGTGCGTGGCCGTTCCTGGATCGCCCTAGGCCCGCCCGTGGGGCAGAAGTCAGAGCGGCTGGAGTTGCTATGGCGTTTCCGCGAGCTTGCCGACGCCCACGCCGCGCGCAAGGGCATCTACGGCATCGGCCCGGAGCTGTTGCCGGATCTGGTGGAGATGGGCCTCGCCATCCAGAAGATCGGCGAGAGCGCCGCCCTGCCGCTGGCGGACTTCTCCATGGCCGGGCGCCGGCGCGAGGTTCTGCGACGCAATTGGCGCAGGGCGGCGGAGGCCGGCGCGACCTTCGAGGTGGTTCCCGCCGAAGCCACCCTTGGGCTGATGGCGGAGCTGAAGGCCATCTCCGACGATTGGCTGGCCCGCCATGCGGGCGGCGAGAAGCGCTTCACCCTCGGGGCGTTCGAGCCCCGCTATGTCGCCGAATTCCCCTGCGCCCTGGTGCGGATCGAGGGGCGGATCGTCGCCTTCGCCACCCTGTGGACCACCCCGGACGGCGGCGCCTTCTCGATGGACCTGATGCGCTATGCCGAGGGCGCGCCCAAGAACGTCATGGACTTTCTGTTCGTCGAGCTGCTGCTGTGGGGGCAGGCGGAGGACTATCACGCCTTCGAGTTCGGCGCGGCGCCCCTGGCGGGGCTGGAGGACCGGCGTCTGGCGCCCCTGATGTCGCGGGTCGGGCGGTTGGTGTTCGAGCGGGGCGAGGAATTCTACAACTTCCAGGGCGTGCGCCGGTACAAGGACAAGTACGACCCGGTGTGGGAGCCCCGCTACATCGCCGCGCCCCGCAAATGGACCATTCCCATCCTGATGGCGGACGTCAGCCTGCTGTCCTCGGGGGGCGTCGCCGCCCTCACCCGCCGCGCCAAGAAGCCTTCGGGCGATGGAGAACCGGTCAGCGGCCGGTCGTGACGCCGCCAAGATTGACCAGATGCACCAGCATCAGGATCACGAAGGTCGCCCCCAGCACCATCAGCGCCCGGTAGGGGATGAGCCGCGGCCCGCGGTTGAGATCGGGCGGGCGCGCGCCTCGCCAGCCGCAAAAGGCGGTCAGCGCGGCCCCCGCCGCGGCGGCGATCAGGGTCGTGCGCCATTCCATCGCCCGCTCTTGCCCAATCTCGTCGCCGGCTACAAGCCGCACTGGCCTTCGGCGGCAAGGCGCGATAGAGCCCGCAAAAGGCACGTTGACGTACACAACGAAAAAGGGAGCCCCTGGTGAAGCTGGCGAGTTTCTACGCGGACGGCCGCGAACGGATTGGTGTTGCGAGCGCGGACGGGTCGAGCCTGATCGAGCTGCCGTCGGGCGGGGATCACCCGCGCACGGTGCTGGAGCTGATCGAGGGGGGCGAGGCCGCCTGGGCGGCGGCGAAGGCGGCCGGCGGCGGCAAGGCCTATGCGGTGGACGAGGTGCAGTGGCGCGCGCCGGTGCGTACCCCGTCCAAGATCGTCTGCCTGGCCCTGAACAACAGCGCCAACGCCAGCCGCATCATGAAGGGGCCCAAGCACCCCGCCACCTTCATCAAGCCCTGGAGCGCCCTGATCGGCCACGGCGAGGCGGTGCTGTGCAAACCCCACTACGGCCGTTGCCACCCGGAGCCTGAACTGGCGGTGGTGATCGGCAAGGGCGGCAAGGACATCGCCGCCGAGAACGCCTACGACCATGTGTTCGGCTACACCGCCCACAACGACATCACCTCGCCGACCATGCGCGACGAGGACACCTTCTTCTACCGCGCCATCCATCCCAAGGGCGGGGACGCCGGCGAGATCGAGTATGTCGACAGCTGGGTCAGCTATCCCGGCCGCTACAAGGCCAGCGACACCTTCTCCTGCCTCGGCCCCTACATCGTCACCAAGGACGAGATCGCCGATCCGCACGACCTGCGGGTGGCCTGCTATCACAACGACCGGCTGGTGACCGAGGACAACACCCGGAATTTGACCCATCACATCCCGGCGGTGATCGCCTTCGTGTCCAGTTACATGACCCTGATCCCCGGGGACGTGATCTCCATGGGCACGGCGTTGCAGGCCTCCGCCAAGGGCGGCGCGGTGCAGAACGTGGACATGAACAAGTTCGGCGGCACGGTGTCGGTGGAGATCGAGGGCATCGGCAAGCTCACCAACGGAGTGCGTTGGGAATAGGAGTATTGGTTAGTGGCGTTGCGTAAGCCGAGTTTCGACCTCGAGGAGCCAGGGACCTTCGTCTACACCGGCCCGCTCTCGACCCAGGGCCTGCGCCTGAACCGCTTCGCCCTCAGCCTGCGGGTTCCGGACAACCGGACCCGCTTCCTGGCCGGCGAACAGGACTACATGGCCGGGTTCGGCCTCTCCGACGACGAGATCGCCTTGGTGCAGACCCGGGATTGGACCGGCCTGCTCAGGGCCGGGGGCCACCTGCAGGCCATCCTGAAGATCGCCGCCACCGTCGGGAGCGACATCTGGGCCATCGCCGCCCACAACACGGGCCTCAGCGAAGACGAGATCGCCGCGGCCTGCCCGCGACACACGGTGGGTCTGCCCGAGGGCGCCAACGATGGCTAGGGTCGTCGGCGGCCTCGCCATCTCCCATACCCCGTCGATGGGGGTGGAGTACGACCGGGGGATGGCGAAAGGCTTCGATCCGCGCTGGCAGGTGTGGTTCGACGGCACCCGGCCCGTGAAGGACTGGCTGAAGCGGCTCGCCCCGGATCACGTGGTGATCTTCTACAACGACCATCTGAACCACTTCACCTTCGACGCCTATCCCACCTTCGCCATCGGGGTCGCCGAGACGTTCCCGCAGGCCGACGAGGGCTGGGGCCTGCGCCCCTTCCCCAGCCTCGCAGGCGACACGGGGTTCTCCTGGAGCCTGACCGAGAAGCTGGTCCACGGCGGCTTCGACCTTACCGTCTGCCAGGACCTCGCCGTGGACCATGGGATCTACAGCTGGCTGCCCTACGTGGCCGATGTGGCTCAGGACGGGGGCTGGCCCTGGGCGATCACCCCCATCGCCGCCAACCTGATCCGCCACCCCCTGCCGACCTCGCGCCGGTTCCAGCAACTGGGCGCTGCGGTGCGCACCGCGATCGAGGCCTTTCCCGACGATCGGCGGGTGCTGGTGATCGCCACCGGCGGCATGTCGCACCAGATCTCCGGCGCCCGGTTCGGCCTCGCCAACGAGGGATTGGACCAGTGGTTCATCCGCGAGCTGGAGCACAACGCCGAGAAGCTGATCGCCGTGCCGCAGGACGACTACATGCGCTACGGCGGGGTCGAGGCGGCTGAGCTCGCTATCTGGTTCGCCATGCGGGCCGCCCTCTCGGACGACATCACCCGCGTCTACGACTTCCAGACCGTGCCCCAGATCACGGGGTGCGGCGTCGTCGCGTTCGAGGAGAAGCGCTGATCCGCTAGCGGCGGCGGGGCGGCGGTGGCGGCGCGGGACGTGCGGGTTGCGGCGCCACGCCCGCGCCCGGCGGCAGGCTCACGCGCACCACGGCCCCCCGCACCACGACGCGTTGCATGATCACAAGATCGTCGGTCCCGGCGCCCGCGGGCGGGTGCACGCGGACGATCAGGAAATAGGCGCCGTCCGGCAGCTCGCGGAAATTGAAGGTGTCGCCGGCCTCGCACGGGGTGTCGCGCAGGAACTGGCCGTATTCCGCACGCCCGGCGTTGGCCGACCTCGCCAGCACGGCGGACACCGACTGAACCGCCCGCTCGCGGGAGCCGTAGAGCTGGCCGATCCGCTCGGCCGAGTGATCGGTTTCGGGGGTGAGGCCCACGGTCTGGCCGGAGCAGCTCCAGCGCTCGCCGGTGCTGGTGCGGTAGTTGACCACGCCAGCGACGCCCCCTGGCCCCTTGCCGACGGACCAGGCGAAATCGGCGGCGCGATAGGGCGCGGGGCCGGTCTGGGCCCGAGGGGGCGGGGGTGGCGGCGCAGGCCGCGACGGGGCGGCGGGCGGCGGGGTGGTCTCGCAGCCCGCCAACAGGGCCGCCATCAAGCCGGCGACCAGAACTCCAGCGGGGCGCACTAAGTTCATCGTTTCCTCGTCTCTGCCGCTACGCCCCTACGTGCATTGTCGCCCAGGAGCAAGCGAAGGTGCAACGGGGCGGTTGCCGCCAAGGGAGCCAGGACTATGATCGCGCCATAAGGATATCTGGGAGCGGAAGCCGTCATGGGTAAGGATCAAGCCGAGGGTCGCAAAGAGACCGTGCTTGTTGAGTTCGAGGATGGTGTGGCGTGGGTGACGCTGAACCGTCCTGAGAAGCGCAATGCGATGAGCCCGACGCTGAACCGGGAGATGCTGGAGACGCTGACGGAGCTG
>Ga0182736_1000679_pt1 | contig 45203 bp, 34 predicted proteins | sample eDN5th30CKraftBY_FD_128882 | JGI IMG/M metagenome (GOLD analysis project Ga0182736, IMG submission 128882) | Enriched backyard soil microbial communities from Emeryville, California, USA - eDNA 5th pass 30_C Kraft BY (version 2) (version 2) | ecosystem: Environmental > Terrestrial > Soil >... | reverse complement strand
GCGCCCGACGACTGCTGGTTGAGGTTGGCGCCGGCGCAGAAGACGGTGCCGGCGTTGGTGAGGACGACCACGCGGACGGCGTCGTCGGCGTCGGCCGCGTCGAGGATGTCGACCAGCTCGACCAGCAGATCGGCGCTGAGCGCGTTGCGGCGGGGCTCGTCGTTGAGGGTGACGGTGAGGACGCCGTTGGCGAGGGACTGCTCGACGAGGGCCATCAGGTGGTGCTCCTTGGTGCGGGGCCGTCGGTGGCCGGACCGGCGAACGCCTGGGCCCGGATCAGCCAGTCCCGGGCGACGTCGCCGGTGACCACCAGCTGGGTGTCGTCGACGTGGCGGCGCTGGGTCACGACGAGGCAGAAGTCCTCGGCCGGACCGGTGACGGTGTTCTCGGTGGCGCCCTCGTCGCCGTAGGTCCACGTGGCACCCGACGGCGCGGTGAGGACGATGGCGACCTCCCCCTCGGGCGGCTCCATGCCCCGGTTCAGGTAGCTCCACCTCCGGGTGATGGACCCGAGCTGGGCGATGTGGCGGAGGCGGTCGGTGGCCGGCCGGTCGGCGCCGACCGTGTCGACGATGTCCTGACCGTGCGCCCACACCTCCATCAGCCGGGCGGTGAGGAACGACTTCGACCCCATCGACGGTCCGTACCAGGCGACCCGGGTGTCGTTCTGGAGCGTGGCGGCAGCGTCGGCGAGCGCGGCGCGGTTGGCCCGCCAGGCGGCCAGCAGCTCGGCGGGGGGCAGGTGGCGCCACTCGTCCATCTCGAACGCGTCGACCGCTTCATCCCCGCCGGCGGCCGCCTCGAGCAGGGCGTGCACCTGGGCCGGGAACTCGTCGGGCTGGGTGATCGCGATCACCGCGGCCCGGTCGAAGTAGGTGAGGTGCGACAGCTGGTCGGCCACGGTCCAGCGGGGGCTGGGCGTGGGCAGGGCGAGCTGATCGGCGCTGAGGTCGCGCACGACCAGGTCGAGCGCCTCCTGCTCGGCGAGCAGGTCGTCGCGGACTTCGGACACGTCCATCGGGTGGGCCTCTCAGGTGGGTCGGTTCGGGGCGGCGACGAGGCCGCGGAGGATGAGGTCGACGACCGCGTCGGCCGCCTCCTTGGGCGGGGTGCGGAGGGTGGCCATCACGTCGGGGCGGATGAACTCCTGGCCGAGGGTGGCCAGCGTGTGGGCGACCGCCGCGGTGTCGACGTCGGCGATGTCGCCGCGCTCCACGGCGAGGTCGAGCAGGGTCCGGGTGACGGCGACGACGTAGTCGGCGTGGTCGCCGTTGCGCCGGCGGGCGGCCGGCATGGCGGCCAGGTCCCGGGAGTAGGCCTCGGTCGTGCCGCTCACGGCCACGGTCGCCGCGCTCAGGTAGGTGCGGACGGCGTCGAGCGGGGCCATGCCCGGCGCGATGGCGGCCATGGCCTCCCGACCGACCCGCCACAGGTGGGTGTCGACGACGGTCAGCACCAGCTCGTCGCGGCTCGGGGCCAGCCCGTAGAGCGTGCGCAGCGAGCAGTTCAGTCGGCTGGCGATCTCCGACATCGTGAGGTCGGCGAAGCCGTCTCGGAACAGCGAGCCGAGCTGGGTGAGCAGCTCCCGTTGGCGGTCGGTGAGCCGGTGCACGTCGTCGCGGCTCAGCATCGGCCGCGGCGCCGGGATGGCGCGCAGCCGCTGCTCGAGCTCGGACGACGTGGAGGTGGTCACGCAGGGATCTCGCCGACGAGCTCGAGGGGCAGGTCGATGATGCGGGCCCGGACCCACTCCCCCAGGCCCTTGGCCTGGCCGTCCTGGCGGGTGGACGCGGCGACGCCCTCCTGGAGCAGGCCGTGGAGCACGAAGTTCAGCGACCAGAGGTTGGGCAGCTCGAAGCGCTCGACGCGCAGGTCCGCGGCCTCGGGGAGCAGGTCCTGGAGCCGCTCGACCGTGAGGTGCTCGGCCAGCCAGGTGTAGGCGTCGGCGTTGCGGGCGAACACGCCGAGGTTGGCGTTGCCGCCCTTGTCGCCCGAGCGGGTGCCGAACACCCGGCCGAGGGCGCAGGGCACGGTCTGGCCGCCCGGCGCCGGCGGCAGGTCGGGCACGACGGCCTCGACGGTGACGTCGGCGGACGGCGCCACGGACTCGACGACCGTCCGCGCCCCGCCCAGGACCACGACCTGTTGGGGCACCAGGTCGGCGGGTACGACGGCGGGCCGGTAGACGCCGAACGGCTTGGCCACGCCCATGCCGGCGACGGCGAACAGGCCGGGGATGGTGGCGAGGGCGAGCTCGTTGATGGCGCTCGACGCCCCCTTGACCTTGCGCTCGTCGGGGTCCTTGAGCGTGATGCGCCAGAGCGCGACCGCCTCCTCGTTCGTGACCGGGTCGTGCTTGTCGGTGCGGACCAGGTGCGTCGTGACGCTGGCGATGTCGTCCTTCGCCACGGTCGCCGACGCCCAGAACGCGTCCTCGACCAGCTCGGCCTTGGCTTCGATGTCGAGGCCGGTGAGGGCGACGTTGAGATCCGTGCGGAAGCCGCCGAGCTCGTTCATCGCCACCTTCAGGGTCGACGGCGGCGGCTCGCCCTTCGTGCCGCGCACGGTGACCCGGTCGTGGCCGGTCTGCTCGAGGTGCACGGTGTCGAAGCGGGCGGTGACGTCCGGGCCGAGGTAGGCCGGCGAGCCGATCTCGTAGAGCAGCTGCGACGTGACGGTGCCGACGGTGACGGCGCCGCCGGTGCCGTCGTCGTGCTTGCCGATGACGCTGGAGCCGTCGGCGGCGATCTCGGCCCACGGGAACCCGGTGTGGGTCAGGCCGTGGAGCTCGGTGAAGAACGAGTAGTTGCCGCCGGTGGCCTGGGTGCCGCACTCGATGATGTGGCCGGCGACGACCGCGCCGGCGAGGGCGTCCCAGTCGTCGCGCTGCCAGCCGTGGTGCCAGGCCGCGGGCCCGGCGACGACGGCGGCGTCGGTGGTGCGACCGGTCACGACGATGTCGGCGCCGGCGCCGAGCGCCTCGACGATGCCCCAGCAGCCGAGGTAGGCGTTGGCGGTGAGGAACCGGCTGGTGTCGCCGACCGGCTCGCCGGTCTCGAAGTGGTCGAGGTGGACACCCGCCTCCACCAGCTCGCCCAGCCGGGGCAGGAGGTCGTCGCCGTCGACGTAGGCGATGGTGGGCGCGAGCCCGAGCTTGTCGGCCACCTCGGCGACCGCTTCGGCGCACCCGTCGGGGTCGAGGCCGCCGGCGTTCGTGACGACCTTGATGCCACGGTCCAGGCAGGTGCCCATGACCTGTTCCATCTGGGTGACGAACGTGCGGGCGTAGCCGCCGCCCGGGCGCTTCATCCGGGTGCGGGCGAGGATCAGCATGGTCAGCTCGGCGAGCCAGTCGCCGGTGAGCACGTCGATCGGGCCGCCCTCGACCATCTCGCGGGCGGCGCTGAGCCGGTCCCCGTAGAAGCCCGAGCAGTTGGCGATGCGGATGGGTTCGGTCATGGCTCGGCACCTCCGGGATCGGTGTCGTCGGGTTCGAAGACCAGGAGGAGGGCGCCGTTGTCGACCTGCTGGCCGGTGGCGACGCGGACCTCGGCGACCGTGCCGTCGGCGGGGGCCGCCATGTGGTGCTCCATCTTCATCGCTTCGAGCACCACGAGCGTCTGGCCGGCGGTGACGGCCTGGCCGGCGTCGACCCGGACGTCGAGGACGACGCCCGGCATGGGGGCGACGAACCCGCCCGCGACCTCGGCTGGGCCGGGGACCGTGAACCGGGGCAGGACCTCGACGTGCACCGTGCCGCGCGGGACCTGGAGGTAGAGGTCCGAGCCGGACGCGGTGACGCCGACGACCACGCGGTGGCCGCCGTTCTCGATGTCGATGTGGGTGGGCGACCACGCGTGGACGCGGGCGCGGCCCTCGCCGCCGTCGAGCTCGAAGCTGCCGTCGCGGAGGCGGCGGTACGCGGCCTGGACCGGGTGGCCGTCGACGAGGAAGGACGCGGTCTGCGCGGGGGTGCGGGTGTTGCGCCATCCGCTGGGCATGGACGCGAGGACGGAGGCCTCGGCCCGGTTGCGGCCCTGGAGCCAGAGCGCGGCGGCCGTCGCGATGCGGGCGAGCTCCACCGGGTCGGGCTCGACCTGGAGCGCGACGCCGACGCGCTCGATGAAGTCGGTGGTGGTGTCGCCGGCCAGGAACTCGGGCGTGCGGAGCGCGGCGACCAGGAAGTCGCGGTTGGTGGTGATGCCACCCAGGTGCAGGCGGCTCAGCGCCAGGGCGAGGCGGCCCGCAGCCTCGGCGCGGGTGGGAGCGTGGGCGACCACCTTGGCGAGCATCGGGTCGAAGTCGACGCCGATCACCGAACCGGGCTCCACCCCCGAGTCCCAGCGCACCGCCGGCTCGTCGGCCGGGGCGAACGCGGCGACGGTCCCGATGGCGGGGAGGAAGCCGGCCGCCGGGTCCTCGGCGTAGAGCCGGGCCTCGATGGCGTGGCCCGCGAACGAGGCGCTCGCCGTGGCGGGCTCGAGCGGCTCCCCGGCGGCGACGCGGAACTGCTCGCGCACCAGGTCGACGCCGGTCACCTCCTCGGTGACCGGGTGCTCGACCTGGAGGCGGGTGTTCACCTCCAGGAAGAAGAACTCGCGGGTGGCGTCGTCGACCAGGAACTCGACCGTGCCCGTCGACGTGTACCCGATGGCTCGGGCCAGCCCGAGGGCGGCCTCGCCCATGGCGGCGCGCATCGCCTCGTCGACCACCGGCGAGGGCGACTCCTCGATGACCTTCTGGTGGCGGCGCTGGATCGAGCACTCCCGTTCGCCCAGGTGGACGATCGTGCCGTGCTCGTCGCCGAGGATCTGGATCTCGACGTGACGGGAGCGGGCCACGTAGCGCTCGAGGAACACCCGGTCGTCGCCGAAGCCGCTGAGCGCCTCGCGCTGCGCCGCGGCGAGCGACTCGTCGAGGTCCTCGGCCTGCTCGACGATGCGCATGCCCTTGCCGCCACCACCGGCCGACGCCTTCACGAGGAGGGGGAACCCGACCTCGTGCGCGGCCGCCGGATCCTCGGTGGACGGCAGGGTGGGGACACCGGCATCGACCGCAGCCTGCTTGGCGGTGATCTTGTCGCCCATGGCCTCGATGACCTCGGGGCGGGGACCGACCCACGTGAGGCCGGCCTCGGTGACGGCCCGGGCGAACGCGGCGTTCTCGGACAAGAAGCCGTAGCCGGGGTGGATGGCGTCGGCACCGCTGGCCCGAGCGGCCGCCAGGACGGCCTCGCCGTCGAGGTAGCGGGTGTCGATGCGCATGGCACCGTCGGCCTCGGTCACGTAGGGCGCGCCCGCGTCGGCCTCGACGTAGACGGCGACCGTGCGGATGCCCATCGCCCGCGCGGTGCGGATGATCCGACGGGCGATCTCCCCGCGGTTCGCGACGAGGACGGACGTGATGGGGGCGGGGGTCACGGGGGTGCTCGGGTTCGTGCTCACAGCCGGAACACCCCGTATCCCTCGGCGCCGGCGACTTCTCGGTTGGCCGCGACCGACAGGCACATGCCCAGCACGTCGCGGGTGTCGCGGGGGTCGATGATCCCGTCGTCGGTGATGGCGCCCGTGGCCCGCAGCGCGAGCGAGCCCTCCTCCTGCATGGCCTCGACCATGGCCACCAGGGCGGCGTCCTCCTCCTCGTTGAACGCCTCGCCCTTGCGGGCGGCCTGGCCCCGGCGGACGATCGACATCACGCCGGCGATCTGCTTGGGGCCCATGACGGCGATCTTGGCGGTGGGCCACAGCCACGTGAACCGGTTGCCGAAGGCCCGGCCCGACATGGCGTAGGTGCCGGCGCCGTACGACGCGCCGATGACCACGGTGAGGTGCGGGACCGTGGAGTTGGTGACGGCGTTGATCATCTGGCTGCCCTTCTTGATGATCCCGTCCTCCTCGAAGTCCTTGCCGACCATGAAGCCGGTGATGTTCTGGAGGAACACGAGCGGCACGTCGATCTGGTTGCAGAGCTGGATGAAGTGGGCGGCCTTCTGCGCGGCGTCGGGGTAGATGACGCCGTTGTTGCCGAGGATCCCCACGGGGAAGCCGTGGATGCTGGCCCAGCCGCAGACCATCGTCGGGCCGAAGCGGGGCTTGAACTCCTCGAACCGGGAGCCGTCGACGGTACGGGCGATGACGTCGCGCACGTCGACCGGGGTGCGCAGGTCGCGGCTCACCAGGCCGAGCAGCTCCTCGGGGTCGTGGATCGGCCCGTCGGGGCTGAGCGTCGGCTCGGGACCGGCCTTGCGCCAGTTGAGGTGCGAGACGACCTCCCGGCACAGCCGGATGGCGTCCATCTCGTCGTCGGCGAAGTAGTCACCGGTGCCCGACACCTCGGCGTGGAGCTGGGCGCCCCCGAGCGACTCGTCGTCGCTGTCCTCCCCGGTGGCCATCTTCACGAGCGGCGGCCCGGCCAGGAACACCTTCGACTGGTCCTTCACCACGATCGTGTAGTCCGACAGGCCGGGTTGGTACGCCCCGCCGGCGGTGGACGAGCCGAACACGACGCACACCGTGGGGATGCGGAGCTTGGAGAGCTCGATCATCTCGTAGAAGAAGCGCCCCGTCTCGGCGAAGTGGGTGGTCTGCGTCTTGCGCTCGCCGCCACCGCCGCCGCCCATGCGCAGGTCGGCGCCGGCCGACTCGACGAACGAGACGTACGGCATGTTGTTGTCGCGGGCGATCTCGATGGCCCGCATCCACTTCTTGCCGGCGTAGGGCGTGAGCGCGCCGGCGAGGACCGTGGGGTCGTTGCCCATGATCACGCACTCGACCCCGGCGATGACGCCGATGCCGACGACCATGCCGCCGCCCATCGTGTAGTCCGACTCGTAGCCGGCGAGGGCGCTGATCTCGAGGAACGGCGAGTCCGGGTCGAGCGCGTTGGCGATGCGCTCGCGGATGGGGAGCTTGCCCCGGCTGCGGAGGCGCGCGGTCCGCTCGGGCCCGCCGCCGGCCTCGGCCTCGGCGAGCAGGGCGTCGACCACGTCGAGCTGCTCGAGCATGCCGGCCCGGTTGCGGGTGAAGCCCTCGCTCCCGGTGTCGACGACGGAGGACAGCGGTGGCGCCAGCAGAGTTCGCTCCATGCCCGGACACTATCTGCGGTAACATCTGCCCGCCAGGGTTACCCCCACCTCCGAACTTCGTATGCGAGCGCTCCCTTCTCGGCGCTCTCCGATACGAAGTTCGAGTGGGGGGAGCAGGGTTCGCTCGAAGGGACAAGGATCAGACCCATGAAGAACGACATCACCGAGATGCTCGGGATCGACGTCCCGATCTTCGCCTTCAGCCACTGCCGCGACGTCGTGGCCGCCGTGTCGAGGGCCGGCGGCTTGGGCGTGCTGGGTGCGGTGGCCCACAGCCCCGAGCAGCTGGAGATCGACCTCAACTGGATCGAGGCCGAGATCGGCGACAAGCCCTACGGCGTCGACCTCATCATCCCGGCCAAGTACGCCGGCGACGAGGGCGGCGGCTACTCCATGTCCGACATCGCCGGGCTCATCCCCGGCGAGTACTGGGAGTTCGTGGACGAGATCCTCGCCCGCTACGACGTGCCCCCGATGCCCGAGGACAGCGGTGGCGCGCTGTTCCAGGTGAAGGAGGACCAGCCCCTCCCCTTCTCCGAGCGGGCGTCGGGGCCGCAGCTCGAGATCTCGCTGGCCCACAAGACCGCGTTCGTGGCCAACGCCCTGGGCCCGCCGCCGCAGCACATGATCGAGCGGTGCAAGGAGGAGGGCCGCCTGGTCGGCGCCCTCGCCGGCAAGGCCGTCCACGCCGAGCGCCACGTGCAGGCGGGCGTCGACATCATCGTCGCCCAGGGCGGCGAGGCCGGTGGCCACACCGGTGAGATCGGGTCGATGGTCCTCATCCCCGAGGTGGTCGACGCGGTCGCTCCCGTCCCCGTGCTCGGCGCCGGCGGCATCGGGCGCGGCCGCCAGATGGCGGCGGCGATGGCCCTCGGCGCGCAAGGCGTGTGGTGCGGGTCGGTCTGGCTCACCACCGAGGAGGCGGAGACGCACCCCGCGGTGAAGGAGAAGATGCTGAAGGCCACCTCGGCCGACACCATCCGGTCCCGCTCCCGCACCGGCAAGCCCGCCCGCCAGCTGAAGTCGGCCTGGACCGAGGAGTGGGACAACCCGGAGCACCCGCCGCTCGGCATGCCGCTCCAGCCGATCCTCACCGCTCGCGCCATCGCCCGCATCGACCGCGCCGCCATGACGCCGGGCTCGGGCGCCGAGAAGCTGGCCAACTACTTCGTGGGCCAGATCGTCGGCCACATGAACGAGACCAAGCGGTCCGCCGACGTCGTCTACGAGATGGTCGACGAGTTCATCGACGCCATCAACGGCGTGCGCACCCAGATGGACGCCTGACCTCGGGTTCGGCTCAAGTCCGGGCCCGGCCGGGCGATACGTTGCGGACGCCCCGCTCACCCGCACGCAGGACGACCCGTGGATCCGGCCCCGAAGCAACCGACGAACGACGACGCCGCCGCACCGGCTGATGACGTGGTCGGTGCCGGGGCCGGGCCGGATGCCCCGACCGACCTGGAGGCGGGCGGGGACGCGCCCACCAAGGCGACATCGGGCCTGCGCCAGAAGGCCGACGCCCTCACCGAACAGGGCAAGAAGCTGATCGACGAGACCCGGGCGACGGTGCCGCCCGTGGACATGGGGTTCGCTGCCGTCGAGCGCGACACCCACATCGGCGGCTTCCTGCTCGCCGGCGCGATCGCGTTCCGGCTGTTCGTCTTCATCCTCCCGATGTACCTGCTGGCCCTCGTGATCGCCGGGGCGATCTTCGCCTTCGACCCGGACAAGGCCGAGGGCACGGCCAGCAGCGCGGGCATGTCGAAGTACCTGGCGGGCTCGATCGGCGACGCCGCCCAGACGTCGCACAAGAGCCTGTGGCTGCTGATCCCCGTGACGCTCTACGCCATGGTCTCGGCGGGGCGGTCCGTCGACAAGGCCCTCGCCGCCGCCCACGCCCGGGCCTGGGGGATCGCGACGCCGAAGCGCAAGCCCCACTACGTGGTGCTCGGCGTGGTGGCGTTCGCCCTGTCGATCCTGGCGGCCACCCGGATCATCTCGGTGATCCGCCACGGCGCCCTGGTGCCGGTGGCCATGGTGCTCGGCGGGCTCATCTACTTCGGGCTGTGGCTGCTGGCGTCGCTGGCGCTCCCCCGCCGCGCCGGCGTGTCGTGGCTGTCGCTGGTACCGGGGGCGGTGCTCGTGGGCGTCGGCACGCAGGGGCTGTACCTGTTCAACGTCTTGTACCTGAACCACAAGATCCAGTCCGCGTCGGCGGCCTACGGCGCGCTGGGCGTGGCCGCCTCGGCCCTGCTGTGGCTGTACCTGCTGGGCCGGCTGATGGTGGCCGCCCCCGTGCTCAACGCCACGCTCTGGCAGCGGTCGCACGACCCCGACGGCGGTCTGGGATCGGTGGCCGACGATGACCTGCCCGAGCTCTCCCTGGGCCGCGATCCCCGCTCGACGCCCCCAGCCTGAGGCGGCGCCACCACCCTCCGTGGAGCCGCTCCCACGGGGCGCGGCCGTGGAGGAAGGACTGCCGTCAGATCACCCACCTGGTGGGCAATTGAGTACGCGTTACTCAGGCCGCCGGCACGGGCCGGTGGAAGGATCTCGCCCATGCAACGAGCCCGGTCCACCACCGCCGCCCCCACCGTGCCCGCCGACGGCCGCCACCCGGAGGGCCCCGTCCCCCGCCGTCCCCGTGCCGCGCGCCGAGCGCTGGCCTCGGCCGGCGTGATGGCCGCGGTGGCCGGCATCGGCGTGCTCGCCCCGGCGACGCCGGCGAATGCCCTGGTCACCGTGGCGACCTCGGGCACCACGATGACCGTGACCGTGTCCGGTACCGAGACCATCCGGATCAGCTGCGCGGGCGGCGTGGTGTCGGTGAACAGCAAGACCGGCTCGCCCACCGTGCCGTGCGCCACCTTCACCAAGCTGACGGTGAACGGCGACTCCGGGGCGCAGACCATCGAGGGCGGCGACCTCGAGAACACCTGGTTCGCCGCCAAGCCGCTCCTGGTGGCCGACCTGAACGACGGCGTCGACACCGTGACCTCGTCGAGCCGGGCCGACGACCTCGACCTGGGCCCCGGTGACGACCGGCTGTACCTCCTCCGTGGCGTGACCGACACCCAGCTCGCGGGCGGCGCCGGCACCGACTACATCCGCATCCAGGGCTCCGACGCCGCCGACGACGAGATCACGGCGTCGTCGACGAACGCCACCGTCACCATCAACCACGCCGTGGCGAGCGTGCTGCGCACCAACACCGCGAAGGACTTCGAGCGGATCGAGGCCGTGGGGTTCGGCGGCAACGACACGATCGACCTGAGCGGCATCACCACCACCTCGTCGCTGAAGGGCGGCGGCGCCTACGGCGGCGAGGGCAACGACATCATCCGCGGCGCCCAGTTCGCCAGCGACCTGTTCGCCGGTCCGGGCACCAACCAGATCTTCGGCGGTGCGGGCAACGACAACATCGGCTCCGAGGGCAACGGCGACGTCATCAAGACGGGTGAGGGCTCGAACCGCATCTACGACCGCAACTCGGGCCGGTCGGGCCGCGTGATCGACAACTTCGGCACCAGCAACTGGTACTTCTTCGAGGGCTCCCGCGGCGACACCACCACCCGGATCCGGCCCGGCGCCTCGGGCACCACCCTGGTGACGCACAGCCTGACCCGGACCGGCCAGCAGGTCCTCGGGGCCTCGTACAAGAACGTCGCCGACCAGTTCGTGGTCAACGTCGGCGGGTCGGCTCGCGGCCTCGCCGACGTGGTGGCCCTCGACAGCGGCCGCAAGGTCTACGCACGGGGCGACTCCAAGGACGACGACCTGCTAGACGTGACGATCCCGGCCGGCTCCTGGACCACCGTCGGCACCCCGCAGACCACGCTGTTCATCACGCCCACGAACGCGGCCTACGCCGTCGTGCAGGGCACCGACTTCGGCGCCGTCAACATCCACGGGCCGTGGACCAACAAGAACAGCGGGTTCGTGCACCGGGCCACCCGGGACCTGATGTTCCGGTTCGCCACCAGCGGCGTCGTCTCCTCGACGAGCGCGGCGCTCGGCGACGGCACCACGACCCGCCCCGCCGTGGTGGCCGGGCTCATGGACACCGACGAGTACCGCGGCCTGGACGTGGACCGCACCTTCACCCGCTTCCTCCGCCGGGACGTCGACCCCAGCGGCCGCACCTACTGGATCAACAGCATCGGCAGCGGCAAGGCGCTGTGGCGCTTCCGGGCCCAGCTGTTCGGCTCGAACGAGTACTTCACCAAGGCCGGCGCCACCAACGCCGACTACCTGGAGCAGGTGTACCTGGACGTGCTCGGCCGGCCGATCGATCCGTCGGGCCGCACGTACTGGCTCAACAAGCTGGACAGCGGGGCGGACCGGGGCTCGGTGGCCCTCAACTTCATCAAGGCCCCGGAGTTCCGGCGGTTCGTGGTGGATGACCAGTACCTGCGCTTCCTGGACCGCAAGGCCACCACGCAGGAGCACGCCACCTGGGACGCCAAGATCATCGCCAGCACGACGGGCGAACAGGAGCTGATCGCCACGCTCGCCGCGTCGGCCGAGTACTTCAACCGGAGCTGAGCGCCGCTCCTGGCTCACCGGGGTCGTGCCGTCGCCCACGTCTCGTCCCAGCGGACGGAACGGTGACGGGCCAGGTCGATCACGTCGCCGTCGTCCACCACGTCGACGACCTGCACCACGACACCTGGGACCAGGAGGCCGGCGTCGGGCTCCCCCTCCCACCAGAACGGCGCCTCGAGCGCGGCGTCGAGCGCCTCACGCAGGTGGTAGGCCGCGCTGATGCTGAGGGAGAAGAGCTGGGGCTCCTCGCCATCGGGCTCCAGCGCGACCTCGATGGCCTCGGCGCCGGTGCCGGGGTCGGCGCCGGGCCGGGCGCCGATCACATCGGCCACGAGCGCATCGGTGTCGGGGAAGGTGACGGTCATGGGTCTGCTCCTTCGTTCGGGGGATCAGCACCGTAGGAAGGGGGTCTGACAGCGAAGCTGCTCGCGGCCACCCCAGCGCGCCGTGGGGCATGCTCGACCGCATCGCCTCACCCGACCCCGCCCTCCGCGCTGCCCGCCTCGGCTCGCAGCTCCTGACCTCCCGCTCGGCGACGACGCCGGAGGCCGTGGTCGACCAGCTGCTCGCCGTCCAGGCCCAGGACCTGCGGGCGGCTCGGCTGAGCATCCGGTCACGGACCACCGGACTGCTCGCCACCGAGGTCGACGCCGCGCTCACCGACCGCCGGACGCTCGTGATCGCCTCGCTGATGCGGACGACGCTGCACCTCGTGGCGGCCGCCGACCACTGGTGGCTGCACGACCTGCTCACCCCGCGGCAGCGCACGACGAGCACCACCCGGCTCCGCCAGGAGGGCGTGAGCGAGGAGCAGGCCGAGCGGGGCGTCGCCGTGATCGCCGAGGCGGTGCAGAGCGGGCCGCTCACGCGGGATCAGCTGCGGACGCTCCTCGACGACGCCAGCGTGCCCACCGCCGGCCAGGCCCTCGTCCACGTCCAGCACGCCGCGGCGATCGAGGGCCACACCGTCCGCGGGCCGATGGTCGACGGCCAGCATGCGTTCGTCCACGCCCCGACGTGGCTCGGCGATCGCCCCGACGAGGATCGCTCGGTCCAGCTGGCCCGCCTCGCCGAGCGCTACCTCGTGGGGCACGGGCCTGCCGCGCCCGAGGACCTGGTGAAGTGGACCGGCCTCGCCCTCGGCGAGTGCCGCAAGGGCTTCGCCGCCATCGACGACCGCACCGAGCCGTGGGGCACCGACGGCCTCGTCCGCCTCACCGATCAGCCCATCGAGACCAGCGAGCTCCCGACCCCGAGGCTGCTCGGCGGCTTCGACCCGATCCTCCACGGGTGGGTGAGCCGCAAGGAGTTCGTGCCCATCGACCAGGGGGTCGTCACCAGCAACGGCATCTTCCGCCCGACCGCGCTGGTCGACGGACAGGTCGTCGCCACCTGGACCATGCCCAAGGGCCAGGCGACCCTGAAGCCGATCAGCGAGATCCCCGGAAGGGCGATGCAGGCGTTGGCGGAAGAGGCCGAGGACGTCGCCCGCTACCTCGAGATCGAGCCCAAGCCGCTCGCCGTGGCGGGCTGATCAGATCTCGGTCCGCACCCCCCTCACGAGGACGACGACCCGGTCGCCTTCGTTCCCGATCCCGACCGGCGAGCACGCCAGCACGAACCGGCCACGACCATCCGGCGCCGACGGGCATCGCTCGCACCGGCCCGACCCACAGGCCGACGGGCCCGTGCATACTGGCGGCCCGGCATCGATGGAGGACGGCCCTGTGAGCGACGATCTGACGACGGAGGACGGGGAGCTGCTCGAGGGCGACCTGCCGCTCGTGACGGTGTACGGCGCGGACCGCGTCGTGAGCCTGTGGGTCGAAGACGACGACGCGGAGGACGCCTTCGTCGTCTACCTCGGCACCGAGGACCTCCCGGACGAGACCGAAGGCGGACGGTTCCAGGACCTCGATCGCGCGGTGACCGCCCTCAAGGCCGAGGCGACGGGACTCGCGCTCCCACCGGCCAGCGCCGAGGTGGACGACGCCGCACTGGCGGTCCACGTCGCCCTCGACGATTGCGACCTCCTCGCCTTCCGGACCGGCGAGGCGTCCTTCACCGTGGTGCTCATGGACGACGACGAGGACGAGGAAGCCGAGTTCGTCAGCGAGCACCTCGACCTGACCTCGGCCATCGATGCCATGACCGCCGTCATCGCATGGGGTGACGACGAGGAACCAGACGACTGAACCCTGGTGGTCAGGGCCTGGCGATGGGGAGGACGATCGGGCCGCGCAGCGTCATCGAGCGCTTCCAGACCAGACCGGTGTGCTGGACGCGGTGGTCGGGGAAGGCGTCGCAGACGAGCGGCAGGACGATCCTGGCCTCGAGGCGGGCGAGCGCGGCGCCGAGGCAGTGGTGGATGCCGTGGCCGAACGAGAGCGACCGGACGTCCTTGCGGTCGAAGTCGAGCTGGTTCGGGTTCTCGAACTGCTCCGGGTCCCGGTTTGCCGCGCCGATGGCGAGGAAGAGCGTGGTGCCCCGCTTGATCTGCTCGCCGCCGAGCGCCATGTCCTCGAGGACGATGCGGTCCGTGTTCTGCACCGGGCTGTCGTAGCGGAGGAGCTCCTCGACCGCTGGCGCGGCGACCGCCGGGTCGTGGGCGAGGCGGTCGCGCAGGTCGGGTCGGTCGGCCATGGCGACGACGGCGTTGCCGAGCAGGCCGCTGGTGGTCTCGTGGCCGGCGGTCATGAGCAGGGCGACCATCGACTGGAGCTCGGCCCGGCTGAGGCGGCCGCCCTCGTCCTCGGCGGCGATGAGCTGGGAGAGGAGGTCGTCGCCGGGGTCCGCGGTGCGGAGGTCGATCCAGCCGTCGAGCGCCGTCTTCATCTCGCTCAGGGCCGTGCTCATCTCCCGGACGTCGAACGCGTCGACCGGGTCGATGACCTTGGCGTACTCGTCGGACCACGCCTTGAGCCGCGGCCAGTCGTGCTCCGGGATGCCCAGCAGCTCGCCGATCACGTAGATCGGCAGCGGGGCGAACACGGACTCGAACAGGTCGACCGTGCGGTCGTGGCGGACCTCGTCCACCAGCCCCGTTGCGATCTCGCTGATGCGGGGCTCGATGCGCTCGATGGTGCGGGGCGTGAACGCCCGGGACACGATGCGGCGGAGGCGGGTGTGGTCCGGCGGGTCCAGCAGGAGCACCGACTTGGTGAAGGTCTCCCGCTCGCTCTGGCTGAGCTTCGACCACGGCGGCACGACGTCGAACAGATCACCCCGGTCCACCGACACCGGTGACCGGAAGGCCGCCTCGCACAGCGGAAACGACGTCACCATCCAGGCGTTGAGCCCGCGGTGCCACACGATCGGCCCCTTCGCCCGCACCGTCTCGTAGGCCGGGTACGGGTCCGCGTTGAGCTCCGGGCTGAACAGGTTGAACGGCTTCAGCACCACGTCCAGCACCGGCGCGACCCGAGGCCGCTTGTTGATCTGCCGGAGGACCGGGAGCACCACCTGTTCGACCCGCATCAGCCGATGATCCCACGCCGCACCACCCCGGGGCACCGGGAACCGGTCACCTCCAGCGGGTCAGAGGGTGCTGCGGTCGACTCGGGCAGGGACGCCGCAGAGGTGCTGCCAGCCCTTGGGGACCTTGCGGGACGAGATCATGCCGGCGTCGATCAGGGCGCCGAGGATGGGGCGGGTGGCGTCCTGGCGGACGGCGATCCGCTCCGGCGACTTGTTCACGGCCTTCCAGGTGGCCCACCCCTCGAGGCCGATGGTCTCGTAGACGCCCGGGTGCACGAGGAACTCGTACATCTGGCGGATGGCGACGGGCACGACGTGGTGGATCCCCCAGCGCTCGCCCCGTCCGGCCGTGGCCCACACCTCCGGGAGCATCGACCGGGCGAACGACAGGTGCCGGGCCTCCTCCTGGCGGTGGTAGCGGTTGACCGAGGCGAGGAACGGGTCCGTGTCCGGATGCTCGCTGGCCAGCTTCTGCAGGAGGTCGGGGATCTCCTCGCCCGAGATGACCATCGTGTAGAGGGTGGCCGGGTGGTTGAGGATCCAGCGGGTCCCGAAGCGGTCGAGCCAGCGGACGAGGACGTTGGCGGCCAGCGGGTTCTTCGCCGTGGGGCCGATCTCGCGGACGACCCGCTGGAACAGCCGCTGGTGCCGGGTCTCCTCGCCCATCTCGTGGAAGAGGAAGGTGATGCGGGGGTCGGTGATGTCGTCGGCCTGGGCGACGCGGAGGGCGAAGCCGGCCTCGAGGATGGCCTCGAACCGGATGCCGTTGTCGAACATGGAGGCCACCTCCTCCCGGCTGAGCGTGCGCCGCTGCTCCGGGGTGAGGTCGAGGTCGAGCCCGTGCACCGAGAGCAGCTCGTCGGCGATGAGCTGGCCGTCGCCCACGTTGCCGAGGAGGTCGACGTCGGGGTCGATCACCCGCTTGGCAGACGCACGGTTGAGGCGCTCGACGCGCTCGACGACACCGGTGGAGCTCATGGAGGGACCATAAACCGACCGATGGTCGGTTTCAAGGAATGGGACGAACGTCACGTCGGTTCCGTACGCTGATCCGGTGACCGCCCCAACCCGACGGCCCGGCCGACCCCGCGGTGCCCAGCAGGATCCGGCCGAGCGACGGGCTTCGCTCGTCGACGCCGCCACCCGGGCCATCGCCACGCACGGCGCCACCGCCTCGATGGAGCAGATCGCGGCCGAGGCCGGCGTCTCCAAGGCCACGCTCTACGACAACTTCGACGGCAAGGCCGGGCTCACCGACGCCCTGCTCGACCGGTACGGCCGCGAGGTCCTCGAGCAGTTCGCCACCGGGTTGGGCCAGCCCCTCACCGCGCAGCAGGTGGTGCGGGGCGGCATCGAGATCTTCGTCCGGCTCATCGAGGCCCAGCCCGAGACCTACCGGTTCATCGTCCTCAACGCCGACGGCGGCGCGGTGATGGCCGACGTCGCCGCCCCCGTGACCGCCCTCGTGCACAGCGAGCTCGCCCGCCAGGGCCTCGACCCCAGCGGCTCCGAGGCGCTCGCCCACGCCACGCTCGGCGCCGTCTTCACCGCCACCGAGTGGTGGTGCGGCACGCGCCGGCCACCCCGCGACGCGTTCGTCGACCTGCTCGTGGGCTACGTCTGGGCCGGCTTCACGGCCTCTGGCCTGGTCGCGAGCGACGAACCCGTCGACCTCACCGCCGTGGCCACCGCCATCGCCGAGGCCATCGACGCCACCCCGCCCGCCTGACCCCGTCCGCCGCAGCCCCCGCCGGGAGCGCGACGCAGGTCAGTAGTGCAGGTGGGCGTGGTGCTCGGCGAACCACTCCCACACCTCGACCGCCGCGTCCTGGCCGACCTGCGAGTGCTCGAGCTCGCGGTCCTCGACCGGGCGGAGCAGGTCGTCCCAGAAGGCGTCGTCGTCGAAGCGGCCGTACCGACGGGCGTCCTCTCGGGTGGAGGCGTAGACGACCCGGTCCACGCGCGCCCACATCGCGGCGCCGGCGCACATCGGGCACGGCTCGCAGCTCGTGTACAGCGTGGTGCCCACGAGGTGCGGCTGGCCCAACGCGGCCGATGCGGCGCGGATGGCGGTGACCTCGGCGTGCGCCGTCGGATCGTCGGTGGCGAGCACCGAGTTGTGGCCCTCGCCGATGACCTCGCGGCCGCGGGCCACCACGGCACCGAACGGCCCACCGGCCCCCGCCGCGGCACCCTGTTTGCCGAGCGCCACCGCTCGCCGGATCATCTGCTCATCGACGTCGTCCACGGCCCGGCACGCTAGGGCGCCGCGCCGCGAACCCCCACCGGCCCGTGATGGAGGCCACCTCCCGCCGACCGGTGGCTCCGGCCGACGGGCGCGCCGAATCGGGCGCGGTGGGGAGGGTCAGACCCAGCCGCCGGCGTAGCCGACGAACTGGCCGGTGGTGAAGGTGCTGGTGCCGTCGAGGAACGCCATGGCGAACGACGCGAACTCGTCGAGCTGGCCGAACTTCCGCATCGGCACCTGCTTCTCGAACAGCGCGCGCACCGCGGGGTCGTCGGTGCCGGCGGCGGCGTGGAACTCGGGGAAGTCCATGTAGTTCGTGCCGAGCACGTTCACCTGCACGCCGGTGCGGGCCACCTCACCGGCCACGTTGCGGGCCAGCATCGTCGCCCCGGCCCGGACCGACGAGTACAGCGAGGCGCCCTTGGTCGGACGGCCGCCGGCGGCGCTGGTGATGACCACGACCTGGCCACTGCCCGCTTCGACCATCGGCGGGGTCACCGCCTTGAGGAACTGGTACGGCGCCTCGAGGCAGCCCACGACCAGCTCCCGCAGCTGGTCGATGGTGGAGTCGGCGAACGAGCCCGGGATGATCTGGCCGCTGAACGCGACGGCGGCATCGAGCTTGCCGAAGCGGGTGAGGGCGGCGTCGACCAGGGCGGGTGCGGACTCGGGCTTCGCCAGGTTGGCGACGCCCGTGACGACCTCGACGGCCGCGCCCAGCTCGGCGAGCTCGTCGACCAGGCCCTCGGCAGGGTCGCCGACGACGAGGTCGTGGCCGCGCCGGGCGAACTCGCGGGCGAGCGCCGGCCCGACGTAGTGGCCGGCGTCGTTGACCAGCGCGACGCGGCGCGCGTCGGCGCTCACCGTCGCGCCTCCGCCCGCTCGACCGCCCGGACCACGTACGGCCACGGCTCGTTGCGCTGGGGCACCGCTGCCATGCGCTCGAGCACGAGCCGCTCCTGGAGGTGGGCGAGCACGGCGGCGGCCTCGGGCCAGCGGGCCCGGTTGCGCGCCTCGATCGGGTCGTCGTCGAGGTCGTAGAGCTCCCACTCGTCGGCGAGGGGCTCGGTCCGGTAGACGGGTCCGCCCAGGCCTTCGGCGGCGAGGTGGCGCTCGCCCGGCTCGGTCCACGTGTCGGGATCGTCGAAGGTGCGCACCAGCTTCCAGAGGTGACCGGCGCCGCCGGGCGCGTCGTCCTCGGGGACGTGGGCGACGATTCCCTCGAAGTTGGAGCCGACGTGGGCCGGCACCTGGATGCGCAGGGGCAGCGGCACCTTCTCGTCGCGGCGGATCCGGCGGGCGAGGGCCGAGGCCCGGCTGTCGCCTTCGAGCACGTTGTCGCGGGTCTGGAGGTAGACGGCCCGTCGGCCGTCCTCGCCCTCGCCCTCGTCGACGAGCGGGAGCAGGCTGCGGCCGGGCAGCGGGTGGACCTCGGAGAAGCTGCGGCGCAGCTCCTCGGCCGTCGCCTCCTGGTCGATGCCGGCGGCGGCCAGCAGCGTCGGCACCAGGTCGACGTGCGAGGTGGGCGTGCGGCGGACCACGGCCGCCTCGGTCGCCCCCTCCCCGATGCGCGCGATCAGGAACGGGACGCGGGTCGACTCGTCGTAGAGCTGGAACCACTTCTGGTGGAGGCCGCCGTGCGAGCCGAGCAGGTCGCCGTGGTCGGCGCTGCGCACCAGCACGGCGTCGGTCGAGCCGCCGTCGGTGACCGCCCGGCGCACCCGGTCGATGGGCCCGTCGGCCTCGGCGTGCAGCCGGTAGTAGAGGTCGCGGTAGGCCTGCTCGTTCTTGCCGTACAGGCGGGCCACCGCCGGCGGCGGCCCGTAGCCCGAGTAGTACGCCTCCCGGTAGGCGACCTGGGCCGCCGGCTTGTCGACCAGGGACTCGTGCCGGGTGGGCGGCTCGGGCACCGTGGGCGGATCCAACGGCGACGGCACGAGCGGCGACTTCCGCACCCAGGCCGGGAACAGCACGACGTCGTGCGGGTTCACGAAGCTGGCCACGAGCAGGAACGGCCGGAGCGCATCGGCGTCGCCGGCGCGGCGCCGGGCGTAGCGGTCCTCGAGCCACGCGACGATGCGGTCGGCCGTGAGCGGGTCCCGTCGGAGGCCGCTGTTGGCGAGCGCAGCACCGTGCGGCTCGGGGCCGACCCAGCCGGTGAAGCCGTAGGGGTCGAGCGGCGCGGCGTCGAGGTAGGCCTGCACCGCCGAGGGGTCCGGGACGCCGGCGTCGTCGTTGGACAGCAGCGCCTTGCCGGTGACCGGATCCTCGAGGTCGGCGTGGCTGATGTGCCACTTGCCGTCGTAGTGGGTGTCGTAGCCCGCGGCCCGGAACCAGTTGCCGAGCGTGGGCACCTCGCCCTGCCGGAGCCAGCGCATGCGGCTGTCGTCGGGCGTCTTGCCGAGCCCGTCGGTCTGGGTGACGCCGTGGAGGTCCGGGTACTGCCCGGTGAACAGCGTCGGGCGGCTCGGCACGCAGGCGAGCGAGCCGGTGTAGTGGCGCTCGAACGAGATGCCGTGGTCGTGGAACCACTGCGTCCCCACCAGGGTGCGCTCGCGCCAGGCCTGCAGCTCGGCGCCTTCGTAGGGCGGCGCCGCCCGCTCCTCGTCGGTGAGGATGAGGATGACGTCGGGCTGCGCGGCCATCAGCGGGCCGCCTGGTCCAAGAAGGCGGCGAGGCCGTCGAGCATGGAGTCGCCGGCCTGGCCCAGGGGCAGCCGCAGCACCCGGGCGCCGACCTTGCCCTTGGCGCCGGGCCCCGGGTCGATGACCGACGACATCGTGACGAACGTGCGGCCGTCGGTGTCAGCGTTCAGGTCCCAGCGGTTGGTCACCCCGGCGACGAGCGGCGGGAGGCCGGTGATGGCGTAGGCGAGCGTGCGGTCGGGCTCCCAGATGGTGACCGTCTCGATCAGCGCCTGGCGTCCGACCTGCACCCGCCGGGCCGCGCCGACGCCCTCGTGCTGGTCGGTGGTGGAGGTCGAGTGCGACACCTTCGGCGCCCAGTCGACGATCCGGTCGAACCGGGCGAGCACCGCCCAGATCGCCGCCGGCTCGTGCGGCAGGTGCCGGCTCCGCTGGACGTGGACGAGATCACCCGCATGCGTGGCCATGCCCAGACCGTATCAATTGTCACAGATCTTGCCACTTCAGCACCCGGAACGCTCGACGCGAGACGAGATCGATGGCCGGCCCGACCCGCGGGACGGGGCCTAGGAGTCGGTGAAGCCCAGGGGTGGGACGTTCCAGTAGTCGGGGAACGACTGCTCCATGCAGCTCATGAAGGCGCGGCCGGACTCGTTGCCCCACGCCTCCTCCGCCGTGTCCTCGAAGCCGACCTCGCCGGTGGCGATCTGCGTGCCGATGCCGGCGGTGGTGAGCGCCGTCGACCCCACCGACTTCGCCACCTTCGCCTGCACCGCGAACTTCTTCAGCGACGCCATGTAGCCCGACGAGGTCTCCTCGATCGCGTCGATCGAGGCCCGGTACCCCTCGATCTGGGCGTTCACCTTCTTGGTCTTCTTGATGAGCTTCTTGGCGTCGCCGCCGTCGCCGTCGAGCGGGTTGCTGCCGTCGGGCCCGGCCTCGGACGCGTCCGCGAAGGCCCACTCCGCGCCGCACGAGAACGGTGAGGAGAAGAGCGCGGCCGTCTGCTGGATGCCGGCCATCGCCTCGCGGAACTCGCCGCTCGACGGCGCGCCGAGGGCGCCGGCGATGGCGTCGATCGCGGTGGCGGCGAGGGTCACCAGGCCCAGGACGACCGTGACCGTCGACTCGAGCAGGACCGAGGCGGCCACGATCGCCACGCCGACGAGCTTCTTGGCGCCGACGGCGAGGACGTCGGCGACGTCGGTGAAGAAGTCCTCGATCTTCTCGTTGGTGGTCTTGGACCGCCACTTGGCGTGAGCCGTGGCGTCCCGGTCGACGTACACCCACGTCGGGTTCTCGGGCCGGGCCACGTCGCCCTGCCAACCCACCCAGACCTCACCGCCGTCGAACGCGTGGAGCGCCACCACGGTGCCGCCGACGTAGCGGTTGGCAGCCGGATCGGCACCGGGGCAGTTCGGGTCCACGCCGCGGACGGTGTTGGCCTCGGGCGTGACGGCGAGCGAGTAGCAGGTCACCTGGTACACGGGCCGGATCACGGCCTCGGGCTTGCTGCCGTCGAGCGTGATCGAGCCCTCGGCCTCCGTCCCGGCGACGTCGCCCTCCCAGTGGTCGAAGTCGTAGCCCGCGGGCTGGGCGCCCGCGAAGTAGCCGACGGTGTCGCCGACCAGCCAGCCGTTGCCGGTGCCGGGGCACGAGGGCGCGGCGTCGTAGCGGACGAAGCCGTCGGGCGCCTCGCCCTCGGCCGGGCTGCCGTCCTCGCCGAGGAGCGTGACGTCCGATGTGAGGGCGGCGCACGCGTAGGCGGTGGCGGTCACGTCGCCGTACATCGGCGGCGAGGTCGCGGCGGCCCCGGCGACGTGCGAGCGGTAGCCGGTGCGCGTCGGGATCTTGGTGGACTTGCCGGACAGCGCGGCGCTCTCGAAGTCGGCGAGCCCGGTGACCTTCCACTGGATCAGCGGCGCGCCCTGGAGGGCCGAGGCGGTCAGGGTGAACGGCTCCCCCTGCAGGTACTGGTCCGGCCCGTCGCACTCGATCGCCGGGTCCTGGCTGATGTGCAGCCCGCCGATCCAGTCGGGGCTCTGGGTCGCCAGGTCGACGGTCGCGCACCGCGACGGGCTGGTGAACACCGCGGTGACGGTGCGGTCCTGGCTCATGTCGAGGCGCAGCGGGTTGGAGCGCTCGAAGATCGGCGCGGCCTCGTCGCCGATCCAGCGCTTGAAGCGATCGCCCTCGACGGGGAGCCCGAGCTTGCCCGAGTAGCCGGGGGCGGGCACCGGGGTCAGGGTGATCTCGCCGGGCACGTAGTAGCCGGGTTCCCCGCCGGGGCAGGTCGACGGCGTCGACACCTCGATCGAGCCGCGGCCCGATCCCGTGGTGCCCGTCGTGAGCTGCTTGCACGGGTCGAACGTGACGATCACGGCGTCGTCGGACCGGATGCCGTAGGCGGTCGGCGCGACGAACCCGCCGGCGGCGGTCCGCATCGCGCCGACGTAGTGGCGGGCGCCGGGCGTGGCCTCGATGGCCACGTCGGTGCCGAAGACGAAGCCCGGGCCGACGGCGTCGAAGCAGTTCGGTGCCGTCCCGATCCGGGCGCTCCCGGTCCCCTCCGCGACGACCTCAGGCCGGTAGCAGCGGGCGCCGAAGCCGGCGGTCAGGTCGACGTCGCCGGTGAGCTCGAGGTCGATCGTCTCGGCGGTCGGGTAGCTCGAGGCCCCGGTCGCCTCGTTCACCACCCAGCCCTTGAACTGACCGGTGTCGGGCGACGACGCCACCGCGGTGGCCTGGAGCGTGGTCCCGCGCCGGAAGCGGCTGGTGGTGGTCCCGGAGTCCGGGTCGCGCTGGTCGGGCGCGCCGCAGTCGGGCGGGGCCGACAGCTCGACGCGGCCGTTCGCCGAGCCGGCGGGCTCGATGTTCGGCGCCTGGCCGGCTCGGTAGGCCACCGTCACGCAGTCGAGCTCGAACAGCGCCGTGGCCGAGCGGGTCTCCTCCCCCACGACGAACCGGTAGGCGAGCGCGGTGCTGTCGGTCTCGAGCCACCGGCTCAACACGTAGCCCGGTGCCGGCGCCGCCATCGCGGTGACAGGGGTGCCGTCGACGAAGCCGGTCCCGCGGTTGCAGTTCCCCGGTCCGCCGACGACGGTGCCGCCACCTGCCGGCAGGCCGGTGAACGGGACCGGGTAGCAGCCCTTGACCGTGCCGGTCACCGAGGCGAACGCCGGGTCCCACGTGCCGTCGCCGGAGTAGGCGACGTCGATGTCGAAGGTCGCGCCGCGCTGCTCGAACGGAACGGTGGCGGTGCACGAGCCGGACGGTGCGGCCGGGACGGTGCAGGCCACGCCGAAGGGACTGCGCACGACGACGGTGCCCGAGGTCGGGCCGGCCAGCGTCCAGTCGATGGTGATCGGGTCGCCGGTGATCCACGGCCGGGTCGGGCTGGAGGCCCGGAGGGTCGGGGTCGAGGCCGTGACCACGGCGGCGAACGACCCGGTGGCGCCCAGGAACCGGTCGTCGCCGCGGTAGGTGGCGGTGAGGGTGACCGGCCCGGCGGCCGGCAGCACCAGGTCGCAGGTCCCGCTCGGCGCGGCGGCGGTGCAGGTGAGGCCGGGGCCGGCATCGATGCGGATCGAGCCGGACGGGGTGCGGCCGCTGCCGGCCGGATCGGTGACCGCCGCCGACACCCGGGTCGGGCGGCCGGCCTGCAGGCCGGTGGCGCCGGTGATCGCCACGGCAGCCGATCGCTTCACGGAGGTGTGGGTCGTCGCGGCGGTGGACCCGGCGAAGCCCGACCCCGTGGCCGGCAGGTACTCGGCCAGGACGTTCCAGGTGCCGGCCGGGACGTCGTGGATGGTGATCTCGGCGAAGCCCTCGGCGTCGACGGTCGCCGTCTCGGACGAGAGGGCCGGGCTGTCGGAGGCGAAGCGCACCTTCCCGGTGATCGGCGCGCTCCCGGAACCGGCGGCGACGTGGGCCCGGACGGTCACGGCGCCGTCGAGCGCGAAGCCGGGGTTGGGCGTGGTGACCACGGCGAGGATCGTCGGCGACGCCGCCACCTCGATCGTGGTCGCCGTCGGTGCGACCGGCTCGTAGTTCAGGTCGCCGGGGTACCAGCCGCTCACGATCCAGGGACCGGGTGCCACCGGCGCGGTCACGTCGAGCGTCGCCACCCCGTCGACGATCGGCGCCGTCCCGAGCCCGCCGGAGGCGTCGGTGAAGTTGATGACGCCGGTCGGCGCGGCGACGCCGGCCGCCGTGGGCACCGTCGCCCGCAGCCGGACGGTCGTGCCGATGAGGGCCGAGCCCGGCGTGGCGGTGAGGGCCAGCGATGCGCCGACCCGGGCCGGAGCGATGGTCTGGCTGGCCGACGAGCTCGCCTGCCACGACGTGGTCGCCACGAACCGGGCCCGGAGCTCGTGGGACGAGCGGTCGAACCGCCGGGAGAGGGCCGCCTTCCCGTCGCCGTCCAGTGCGGCGGTGCCGATGACCGCGGCGCCATCGACGAACTCGACCATCCCGGCCGGCCGGAGCTGGGCGCCTGGAGCGGTGACCGCGGCCGTGAGCGTCACGACGTCGGCGACCGTGGGCGCGCTCGGCTCCACGACCAGCGCGGTCGACGTGGGCGAGGACGTGACCCGCTGGAGCCGCTGGCCGCTCCCCGGGGCGAAGCTCCCGTCACCGCCGTAGGCCGCATCGACGAGGGTCGATCCGACCGGCAGGTCCGCCACGGTCACGCTGGCGCGTCCCGACGCGTCGAGCGGGGCGACCCCGAGCGTCCGACTCCCGCCCGTGAACGTGACCGTCCCGGTGGGGACGAGCCCGCCGGCGCTCTGCACCACCGCGGTCAGGGTGACCGGCCGGCCGTACACCTGCTCGGGCTCCGACGTCTGCACGGTGACGGTGGTGGCGTCGGCATCGACGGTGTGGCTCGTGCTGGCGGTGCCCGACCGGAACGAGGCGTCGCCTGCGTAGTCGCCGTGGAGGGTCCGCTCGCCGACCGCGAGGGTGCTGACCGTCAGCGTCGCCCGTCCCTCGCCGTCGAGTGCCGGCATGCCCAGCACGGTCTCGCCGTCGCGGACCGTGACCGACCCGGTGGGCTGGCCGGAACCGGGCGCCGCCGCCGTCACCACCACGTCGATCGCGACCGCGGTCCCGAACCACGTCCGGGTCGGCGCCGCCACGATCGCCACCTGGGCGTCCGCCTTGGCGACGACGTGGGCGAGCCCGGACGACGTCGCCGGGGCGAAGTCGGCGCTGCCGTCGAACGTCGCCGTCAGCGTGCGGGACCCGACGGCGATGCCCCGGGTGGCGAGCCGGGCGACACCGGTGCCGTCGAGCGCGACCGTCCCGAGCACGGTGGCACCGTCTCGGAACGTCACCGAGCCGGCGGGCACGAACCCCGAGTTCGTGCTGGTGGCGTCGGCGGTGAGCGAGACCAGCTCGCCGGACACCGAACCGGCCGAGCCCGCCGCGAGGGTGACCGCGGTGCTGGCCCGCCGCACCTCGTGGTCCGTCGCCGTCGACGTCGAGGGGTCGAGGCCGGTGGCCCCGTCGAACTCGGCGTGCAGGGCGTACCGCCCCGCCGGCAGGTTCGGCAGCGTCGAGGACGAGGTGCCATCGGCCTCGAGCGACACCCGGGTGATCACGCGCGTCCCGTCGGAGATGGCGACCGTCCCGGACGGCACGGCCGGCGTGCCCACCGCGGTCACGGCGACGTCGATCGTGACCGCGGCCCCGAAGACCGTCGATGCCGAGGGCGCCACGACGAGGCTGGTCCGGGTCTCGGCCGCGCTGACCACGTGGTCCACGGTCGCCGAGGTCGACGCGCCGTTGTAGCCGTCGCCCTCGTACGCGGCGTACACCGAGCTCGTCCCCGGGGGCAGGACCGTCACGGGGATGGAAGCCGTGGCCGAGGCATCGAGGTTCGCGAACCCGACGGGCGTGGGCCCGGTGAACAGCGTGACGAGACCGGTCGGCGTGCGGCCGCCGGCCACCGGCGCGACCTCCACCTCGAACACGGCGTCGTTGCCGAACACCGTCGGGGCAGACGGCCCCTGGAGCGCGATGGAGGTCCCCCCGACCACCTCGTGCCCCAGGGCCGCCGAGCTGGCGGGCGCGTGGTTCGCATCGCCCGCGTAGTCGGCCACGATCACGTGGGGGCCGCCGGCGAGCGCGGCCGTCACGACCTCGGCCCGGCCGGCGGCGTCGAGCGCCACCGTCCCGATGGGGGTCGTGCCGTCCTTCACGGTCACCGATCCGGTGGGGACCGAGGCGCCGGGGCTCGTCACCCGCACCTGGAAGGAGACGGCCTCGCCGCCGCCGGTCGGGCTGCCCGACGAGGTCAGGGTCACGGTCGACGTGGCCCGCTGGACGGTCACGGTCTTCACCGCTGAGGTGCTCGAGGCGAGCCCCGAGTCCGGCCGGTACGCGGCCTTGAGGTCGTGGGACCCGGCCGAGAGCGTGGTCAGTGCCTTGGACGCCGAGCCGTCGACGAGCGCCACCGTGCCGAGCGAGGTGGCCCCGTCGAACAGCTCGACGGTGCCGGTCGGCACGACCGGCTCGCCCGTCGCGGTGACCGCCGCGGTGACCGTGACGGTGCCGCCGAACGGTGCGTCGGCCGGGGTGGCCGTCAGCGAGGTGGTCGTGGCCGGGTCGAGCTCGTAGGCGCCGGCGTCGCAGCCCGTGCCCTTGGGCCGGCTCGCACCCCGCTGGTCCGCGGCCGTGCAGGCCCCGGCGCCACCGGCGTCGATCGCCAGGCTGCCGGGGAGCAGGCGCACGGTGTCGGTCGGACCGCCGTTGTCGGCGAGCGCCGCCAGGCCGAGCGTCGCCGTGGTGGCGCCGGCGGCGCCGGGGCAGACCGCCTCGGCGTCGGTCGTGACGTTCCCCGAGCCCGTGAACGTGCCCGAGCAGGCGAAGCCGGCGCCGGTGACGATCGAGTTGGTGATGGCGGCCGGGTCGTCGCTGGTGGACGACACCGCCGACGAGCCGGACGAGCCGGCGAAGGTGGACTGCGAGATGGACGCACGACCGGAGAACACGTTGGCGATGTCGCTGCCGTCGGTGCCGGCGTCGGCGTCGTTGCCGGAGAACGTGCTGTTGCGGACGGTCAGCTTCGACGTGTTGACGATGGCGCCGCCGAACATCGCCCCGGGGCCCGTCACGGTGTCCCGCACGGTCACCCCGTCCAGCACCAGCCCCTCGCCGCCCGATGCCGACGAGTTGAAGACCGCGCCGCCGCCCGTCGAGCCGTCGAACCCGTCGGCGATCGTCAGCGCCCGGATCGTGGCCGACCCGCCACCCGACACCTCGATGGCCGTGGCGAACACCCCGACCGAACCGCCGCCGCTGACCGTCACCCGCCGGCCCGACCCGTCGATGGTGAGCGGGCTCGCGATGCGCAGCGTCGACTCGACGGTGATCGTCCCGCTGACGGCGAACCCGATGGTCTCGTCCACCGAGGCGTTCGCCTCGCCGAGCGCGGCGCGCAGGGTGCACGAGCCGTCGCCGACGTCGCAGAGCCCGTCGCCCGGGTCGGCGTCCGGTGCGTCGCCCAGGGTGTCGACCACGAACGTGGCGCCGGTGGCCTCGGCCGGCGCCGCCCGGCCGACCACGTACCCGATCGGCGCCGTGGCGGCGAGCACCGCGACCACGAGGAGCGCGCCGACCGACCGCTCCCGGCCCGGCGGCGGGACCTCGACGAACGCCAGGTCGGCCGGCTCGCCGAGCTGGGTGAAGAGGTAGGCCGCGGCGGCGACGCCCAGCGTGAGGACGAGCAGGCCGCCGAGCGTCGACACGAGCTGCGGACCGACGACCGCCGTGGCGTCGGCGACGAAGCGGGCGTCCAGCACGCTGAGCACGACGACGGGGGCCAGGAGGAACGCCACCGCCACGACCGCGACCCGGGTGGTCTGGGACCGGGTCAGCTCGACGCTGCGGGAGAACGCGGCGCGGATCGAACCCCGCTCGAGGACGACGGCCGGCAGGACCAGCGCCCAGCGCACGACCAGTGCCGCCGCCAGCCCGAAGGGGACGGCCACGACGACGAGCGACCGCGTGGCCGGCCACGGGAGGCGCGCCCAGCGGCGCTGCACGGCGCGCGCCACGGGGGTGAGCACCAGGGCGACCACTCCGGCGAGCACGAGGAACGGCGTGGCGACGAACGCCACGAGGATGCTCGCCAGCACCACCGCCAGGACGACGACGAGCCGCGGCGACGAGCGCAGCGCGGCGCGGAAGGCACCCATGGGGCGAGCCGGCAGGCCCTGGGCCAGCCGCGCCGCCACGATGGCCACGCCGCCCACCACGGTGGCGGTCAACAGGGCGAGCACGAGGCAGAACGGCACGAGCACGACGACCACCAGCAGGGTCAGCTGCCGGGGCGAGATCTGCTCGGCGTCGCGGAACCCGAGCAGCAGGGTGGCGTTGGCGGCCCAGACGTAGAGGGGCAGCAGCGCCACCGCCATGGCCCCCACCGCAGCGAGGACCACGAGCGCCGACGGACCGAGCGACCGGCCCCACAGGCCGACGATGCCGCCCAGGTCACGGGCCCCGGCCGAGCCGCCGGGAGCGCGGAGGTCCGATGGCACCGACCTCTCGCCTCCCTCGATCCCCGCGGTTCCCCCCACGTACCCATCCCGTTCGTCGTGCTCGTGACCGGACCGGGTCCGGCGGGGGCGGACGTCGCCCCTGGTTCCTATCGGCCGCTCCTGTACAACGTATAGCTGTTGCTGTATCGCGTACAGTCATGGCCCTGGCGGGCGGCAGGCGAAGCGCGCTGGCATCATCGACGCACGTCTGGACCACGAAGGAGCCGTCGACGAGGTGGAGCCCCGGGACACGCGCACCGACCCGCTCGAGCGCTCGGAGATCGCGCGCGCCGCGCTGGCCCTCGTCGATGCCGATGGCATCGAGCACTTCACCATGCGGCGGGTGGCCGAGGGGCTGGGCGTGACGACCATGGCCGTCTACCACCACTTCCAGAACAAGGCCGAGGTGCTGCAGGCCGCCGCCGACCAGGTCTGGATCGAGGCGCTCCTGTCGGTGCAGGACCGCGAGGACCCCGTCGAGGCCCTGGTCCAGGGCTTCCTCACGGTCCGGCGGGTGTTCAAGGCCCACCCCGACATCACCACCCACGCCTTCTCCTCCCACTCGGCCGACGACGCCATGCACCTCGTGTCGCTCGGCATCGCCAACTGGTTCGAGCGGGCCGGTCTCTCCGGCGACCAGGCCGGGCGCGCCTACTTCGCCCTCGCCACGTACACGCTCGGCAGCGCGCTGATCGACGCCGAGCGGGGCATCCTCGACCGCGGCATCCGCGGCTCGGTGTCCGAGATCGCCACCTTCGACGTCAGCGAGCTGCTGCTCCCTGGCGGCTCGGCCGAGACCTACCAGTCGCTGCGCGAGGCCATGGGCGACGACCCCGAGCTCGCCCGCTTCGAGCAGGGCCTCCGCGACATCATCGCCGGCTTCCCCACCAGCGACGCCTCCTGATCCCGTCGGGGCCGCCCACCGGGCCTCGCCTACGATCGACCCCCTCGCCCGTGTAGCTCAGTTGGCCAGAGCAGCCGCCTTGTAAGCGGCAGGTCGTCGGTTCGATTCCGACCGCGGGCTCCGAGGAACTCCCAGGTCACAGCGCTGGCGGGTAGCAAATCTGGCTCGCCGAAGCGGCCTCACCCGACCGTTGCGCGACAACCGCGCGATTGCAGGCCGCGTGCTGGCGATCGGTCACGGTCGCCGCCGGCCGACTGCGGACGAGGCCGAGGCTTCGTAGACGACCTGAAGCTGGCTCGTCAGGGCAGCCGAGAGCGAGGGGTAGAGGTGGCCGTAGCGGTCGGCGGTGACGGAGATGCTCGAGTGGCCGAGGCGTTCTTTGACCACGAGGAGGTGGGCGCCTTGGGCGATCATCATGGCGGCGGCGGTGTGGCGGAGGTCGTGGAACCGCGTCCTGGGGTCGAGGTCTGCTCGGGCGATCGCTGGCTTGTAGTGCCGGCGGTAGAAGTTCGAGTGACGAAGCGGGCCGCCGTCCGGCGCGGTGAACACGAACGCATCGGAGGCCGCCGGTCGGCTCGCGAGGTGCGCTCTCAGCTCGGCGGCGAGGCCGTCGGGGATCTCGACCCGGCGGCGGGCATAGGTCTTGGGTGGGCCGTAGATCAGTTCGCCGTGGACCTCCTCGGCTGACTCGGCCACCTCGACCCACCGCCCATCGGGGTCCATGCGACCGATGCGAAGCGCGCCGATCTCGCCGGCTCGGAGGCCGGTAAAGGCGGCGAAGCGGACGAGCAGGCCGTAGGCCGGCCACTGCAGCTGAGGGTGCCGCGTCGGTCGAGGCGGGTTGGCCACCTCGTGCGCCAGGGCGAAGACTTGGTCGGCGGTGAGGAACACCATCTCCTGGCGTTGTCCCCTCGGGACTCGGAGGCCGTCGGCGGGGTTGCGGGTGATGGCGTCGGCCCGGAGTGCTTCTTGGAGCACCATCCGGAGGATCTTGCGGGCCTCGCCGATGGTGCCGGGTGCGAGGTCCTTGGCGGCAAGTCCCGAGACGAACTGCTTGGCGTCTCGGTAGGTGATGGTTCCGACGGGTCGCTCGGCGAAGACCGGAAGGACGTGGTTGCGGAGTGAGGACTCGTAGCTCACGAGGGTCTTGGGCTTCACGTGCAGCCCGTTCAGCCACTCGTCGGCCCACTCCTGGAACTGCCGTTGACCGAGGCGGTGATCGCCGAGACGACCTCGGGATCGGTCGGCGGCGATGGTCGAGAGCCAGAGGTCGGCGTCGGTCTTGGTGGCGAAGGTGTCGGGTGCGGCGATGCGGTCGCCGGTGCGTTCATCGGTGTAGCTGGCCTGCCAGCGGCCAGAGGGGAACTTGCGGACGTATCCGAAGGATCGGCGCGCCATCAGGCGACCTCCCGAGTTGCAGGTGTGGGAGGAAGGGGTTGAGCGACCCCGACGACGCGTGGCTCCAGGCTAGATCTGCTCAGGCCGTGCGCGGCGTGTGGCGGGCTTGGTCGAGCCAGGCGTCGATGTCAATGGGGTCGAAGCGAAGCAAGTGGCCCCACTTGAGATACGGGATGCGGCGCTCGGCGACGAGGCGGCGGATGTGGCGTTCGTTGACGCCCAGTCGTTCGGCGACGGCGGGCAGGTCCATGAGCGACGGGTGGCCGTGGGGGGTGTTCGTGGTTGGCATAGGTGAGCCTCCAGTGGCGGTTGGTTGCTCCCCTATGCCGTGGGAGACCGGGGATGTCTCAGATCGACAGACCAGGTAGCTCATGGCTCGGCCCTGGACGCTGCGGTTCGGGTTGGGGCTCTGGCTGAGCGGTCGCCGGGGCTTGGTGGCTGAGGTGGGTGCGGATGAGGTCGAGGCGGGTGGCGAGTGCGGAGTCGTGGTCGGGTGCGTGGTGGATGACTTGTGCGAGGTGGTCGGCGGGGTCGAGGGTGCCGGTGGGGTCGGGGATGAAGGCGTGGTTGGCGTGGCGGCCTCGGGTGAGGGCGACGTAGGCGTCGGAGCGGTTGGTGCCGGGTTCGAGAATGGCGTAGGCGATGTCGACGGTGTCGCCTTGGTTGCCGTAGCCGGTGACGGCCCAGCCGAGTTCGACGTGGGCGGTGGTGTAGTCGTTGGGGAGCGTTACCGAGCCTCGGTCGGGGTGGGTGACGGTGAGGGCGCCGTCGTCGCCGATCGCTCGGACGGTCCAGGTGTGCCGATTCCGGACTGGCTCGCCTTCGGTGGTGGTGAGGGTCGGGTCGTTGCGTCGGGTGGCGATCCGATCACCGACGTAGGCCTGGGTTCCGGCGGCCAGCTCCACCGTCGGGCCCTCCGTCGTGGCGCGGGCGTGTTGGATTGCCTTGTTGATCGTTCGGGCGGTCTCGACGGACTTGGTGGTGATCGCGACCTGGAGACCGGCGGCGAGGTCGGCGGCGGCTTCTCGGGCGACGCGTTGGGCGAGGAGCGTGGGGTGGGTGGTGTGGAGGCGGTGGTGCACGGCGTAGATCTCTGTGGCGTCGGGGTTCCCTTGGCGGAGGGCGATGCTGGCGGCGGCTTCCCACTGGGCGCTGAACCGTCTGGGGGTGATGAGTTCGTGGTGCGGGAGCGTGGCGGTCCAGTGGGCGAACACGCCACCTCGACCGACTGCTCCGAGTTGGGCGGGGTCGCCCACGGTGACGAGTCGCCAGCGATGTTGGCGGACGAGGTCGACCAGGAGGTGGAGGTCGTCGGTGCGGCACATGGCGGCCTCATCGAGCACGAGGGTCGTCCCGCCCGGCCACGGCGACGGCCGACTGGTGCGGTGTCGTTGGAGGAACGAGGCGAGCGTGGCTGCTTCGCAGCCGGCTTCGGTGGCGAGGACATCGGCGGCCTTGCCGGAGGGTGCGAGCACGATGACGGGTCGGTGTTGGTGGTGGAGGGTGGTGACGGCTCGGGCGATGGTGGTGGTCTTACCGGTCCCGGCCGGGCCGACGATCACGACCAGTTCGTCGGTGCCGGCGATGGCTTCGGCGGCGGCGGTCTGGGGTCATCGGTGGCCGGTGGGGTCGTGGTGGTGGCTTGGGCCCAGTCTTGAAGGTCTTGTTCCTGTTCGAGGATGTGGCCGGTGGTGAGCCGGTGGTCGGTAACGTGCTCGCCGATCGGGCGTCCGTCCTGGCGGCACGGCCCCCACGAGGGGACCGGGGAGATGTCCCGGCAGTAGGACACTGCTGTTTCGGCGAGTTCGTCGATGCGGTCGACGAGGCCTTGAGCATCCAAGCCGGTATCGGTGGGGAGCATGGTGGCGAGGTGGCGGGCCAGGTCGGCCTCGAGCCACGTCGATGACTCCTCCGACACCCGGCGGATCGCCTCCTCGATCAACCCCATGCCATCGACCGGTGATGCCGGTTGGTGTTGGCGGATGCGCTCTGGTGTCAGCGTGTCCGGGTCGAAGCCGACTTCGGCCGCCTGGGCCGTCCAGTCCTGGTGGAGGCTGGGGGCGTCGATGCCGTGGGTCTTGCTGGGTCGGGAGGCGAGGACGGCTTTGCGTTCGAGGTAGGCGATCGTGGCCGGGTCTGGGTCGGCGCCGTCGTTCTCGTCCATCCACCGCTCGAGGAGCTCGCCGAGCTTCTCGTCGACCTGGCCGGTCCGCTTCGACAACACCCCCCGGACCTCATCCGGGATGCAGTCCAGGTCGACGGGCCCGGACTCGACGGTCTGCCAGGTGACGCCGAGGCGGGTGGTGAGCTCGCTGCGGAGGGCGGCGTCGTAGATCCAACCGATGGTCCGTTGCTGGTACTTGAGGAACCGGGCGTCGAGCGCCAACCACTTCCCGGTCTCGTCTTGGACCTTGGAGGAGATCACGGCGTGGGTGTGCAGCTGCGGGTCCATCGTTCGCGACGTGTGCTGCCGGAACAACGCAGCGGCGATCCCCTGCGAGTCGACCTGATCGACACCGTCGGTCCCACGCCGAGTGACTGCCCCGTGGTCCTCAAACCAGCCGAGCGCCGCCGTGACGGCGGCGTCGTGGGCGGCCAGGACCTCGGCCCGCACCCACCGATCCGGAGTCAGGGCCCACAACGCCGAGACCGACTTCGGTGCCGAGAACGTCGCATCGAACCCCCGTGCTGACTTCTCGCCGAACGACCGACCGAGCGGCCAGCCCGTCCGCGGATCGGTAGCGGCGAGCAGCGATCGCAGTTGCTCGCCGTGGACCTCACCGGCCAGGCCGAGGGCATCGAGCCCGGAGCCCCACCACCGTCCCGCCGGTTCGTCCGGGTCCAGGTAGTAGTCCACCGGCCCCCGGCCGAGACCAGGACGGGCTCGGTCCTCGGCGAGGCCGGCGTAGTAGTCGATCAGCGCTACGAGCTTGTCCGACGACGCCTTCAGCGTCGTCACCCGCATCACCGGGACACCCCACCGGGACCCAATGCACCCGTCTGTCCGAATTTGTCGTTCACACCCTTCTAGGCAGTGAGACCGCCAGGATCTCTCGGGGTTCTGCCGAGCGACGTCAGGGTCTGGATGTACCAGGCGGTTCCGAGCCGTGCGGCCATCACGTCGCGAAGCCGGCGAAGCCTCTCGGTAGCGCCGAGAGGCACGACCCGAAGCGCCAGTAGCGGGCGGAGGACCATCCCGAAACCGGGCAGCTCTGGACCATCGCCGGGAGCGATCACGAACCCACAGGTCACTTCGCCAGCTGGATCACACTGCCCTCAACTGGACACATCGACGGAACCCCGGCGTGCCCCCTACCGGCACTTTGGGGGCACTCCGAACCGAGTGATGTGGGATGCTCACGCGATGGATCCAGAGCTACGAGAGGCAGGTCGTAGCGACGTTGAAGAGCGATTTCTGACTCGGCTCGAAAGGGTCAGTCCCGGCCTAGGGGACGTGTACCTGTGGCCTGGGTTCCCCCTCATCACCACCTGGTGCGTGTGGGAGCCGAGTTCGCCCCTCCTGCGAACGCTGCGGGTCGACTTTGATGGGGCGCGCCTTCGCGGTGGCAACGATCCGAACCATCACATGGACCTCGACCTCGACCAGTCTGACCCCGACTACTTCGAAGTGGTCGCGGGTGAATCGCCCGAGTGGGCCGCAGCCACCGCCGCCAAGTGGTTTCAACGGCAACTTGACCGAGCGATCGACCGGCACGAGTGGGATGGAACGCGATATCAACAGTGGGTGCTCACGGATACTCAGAAGGTGCTCTGCTCGCGGATCGCTGGAGGCCCCGGCTGGCAGCCTGGCGGGGCCTGGGACTCAAGCCATCCGCACCCTGATCGGTCTCCGGACCTCGTCGTTCGAGTGTGGCCGGGCGTTACTCCCACCCCATGACCCGTGATTCGTGGCGCCCCCAGCCGGCCAGCGTCCCCACCAATGGCGACTGCCGCTGAACACTGGGTCAGATCGACCGGGTCAGCCGGTCCACTTTCTTGAGAGCATCAGGCAGACGATTGCCCCCCGCCATGGACGCCACCATCTCGGCGGCATCGCTCACCGGGATGCCGGATGCTGTGACGAAGAGCGGTCTGATCGACGTGCCTCGCAGGACTGGAATCGCGTGGGTGGCCGTCCGGAATGCAGTCTTCGCCACGCCGATCACTGGGCATCCGAACGCAATCGCAGCGTGGGCGCCGAGCCCGGGACGGCCATCGGGGTCGAGGTCTACATATCCGTCCACGAAGAGCAATGACACCGGAATGCCGGCAAGCACCGCTCCCAGAGCTGGCAGTTCTCGTTCGTAGAACGCTCCGGGCCGGTAGGGCGCGACGACCTCGAGCCGGACTACTCGTTCGCCCTCGATCGTCGAAAGCGTTGCGTCTCGGCCGACCACCACAGCGCCGACAGCGGTGTCGTCGTCGAGATATCCGACGTCCACCGCTGCTACCCAACCGCCGTGGGGTGCTCGTGGAAGCCCACTGTCGCTAGCACGGCGAGCGGACGGTCCGACCATGTCGTCGACGATAGACAGGGCTGACGCGGCCGTCCTTGTTTTGCATCCCTGAACGCCGGGGTCGAGGTCACTGGCCAACCTCGGCGGCTGCGACGAGGCGGTCGTGGCAGCATCGGTCGATGGCCGGCTCCTCCTTCACCTTCTCTGGCTCTGACCCGTCCGGCGCCCAGGTGACCCTGTCGGAGTTGGACCAGCCACACGCCGACGAACTGACTTGGCTCCGAGTCGAGATCGGCGGAGAGAAATTGCAGGCAGCGTGTTCGACGATGTCTCTACACGGCGACGACGGGCTCGACCTCAACTCGGAGGCGCCCAGCGGCACGGGCACGACAATCGACTCGATCTGTCTTGGCCCGCTGATGGTCGCACTTGGTTCCGGACCCCTGTGGGATGGACCTCGCCGCTGGCGCACCATCGGGGGTGAGCTCGGTGTCGAGTTCACCGTCGACCGCACCGGGCACGTCGACGTCGACTGGGACTGCCGGGCCGCCGCCCGTCCTCGAGCCAACCGTCGGAGCAGCTGAGGTCACCTCCCGGGCCATCAGTACGGTGACGGCATGGCCGGGACCTGCGTCTACATCGACGGATACAACCTGTACTACCGCGCCTTGAAGGGCACGCCGCACAAGTGGCTGAACCTCGAGGAGTTCTGCGACCGCCTGTTGCCGAACGACGACGTGGTCAAGATCCGCTACTTCACCGCCAAGGTGAAGGACACCCCGCTGAACATCGGCGCCCAGCAGCGGCAGCAGTTCTACTGGCGAGCACTCTCGCTACTGCCTCGCGTCGAGATGCATCTCGGGCTCTACCAGACGAAGGCCGGCTGGCGGCTGCCCCACAAGGTCAACGACGGGATCAGGCCACGACCCGAGATGCTGAGCGTCAAGCTCCAAGAGGAGAAGGGGTCCGACGTGAACCTTGCCTCCTGGCTTCTTCTGGACGCCTTCCGGGGGACCTTCGACACGGCCGTCGTGATCTCGAACGACTCAGACCTGCGAGAGCCGGTGAGGATGGTGAAGGACGAGATCGGCCTTCCCGTCGGCATCGTCAATCCGAACGGCGGCCGCAAGGACGCTCTCACCGGAACGTTCCGGCGCGAGATCCGAGCCAAGCATCTGACCGATGGCCAGTTCCCAATCACCCTCCAAGACGGGACCGGGCCCTTCCACCGTCCGCCCACCTGGACCTGAGGCACTCGCCGGAAAAGCAGCAAGACCCGCCCGAAGGCGGGTCTCGCACCTGAGCCTCCGAAGAAGCTCAAGCAGGTATGCGGTGAGGATACCGCCACAGGCGGAGGGGTCAACCCCTTCGCTCGATAACGTGCGTTCTCCCAGGTCACAGCCTCGTGGTAAGCTGGGGCGCACCCGAGGTCCGAACAGGAAAATGATAGAGGCGGACCTCGGGTGCGCCCCAGCACGCACGGTCAATTTCATGCTGGTGGCAATCATCAACCTCCGGTCTTCACTGCGCGACAACCGCGCGACAACGAGTGGTATGCCGGGGTCGATGGCGGTCCGCCACGGGTACCCGCCATGGCCGCTGACCTGGTCATGTCCGGATCGGCCCCGCTCAGCGGGTCGGCTCGGTCGAACTTGTAAGCGGCAGGTCGTGGGTTCGATTCCCACCGCGGGCTCTGCGCACGCCGGTCTCGTTCAGATCCCCGACAGGTAGGCTGTCCGGGCGGTCGATCCGGCTGCAACCGACGAGGGTGTCCCGTACCGGTTGGTGCAAAGACGGGCTCGAGGAGCTCGTCATGGCCTGGATCCTGCTCATCGCCGCCGGTCTGCTCGAGGTCGGCTGGGCCTCGGCGCTCCCCGCGACCGACGGCCTCACCAAGCCCTGGCCCACCGTCGCGTTCCTGGCGCTGCTCGCCGGGAGCATGGTCGGGCTGGCCAAGGCCAGCGAGACCATCCCGATGGGGACCGCGTACGTCGTGTGGGTCGGCATCGGGGCCATCGGCGCCGCGGGCGTCGGCATGCTCCGGGGCGATCCGGTCACCGCGGTGCGCATCGGCTGCCTGCTGCTCATCACCGCCGGCGTGGTCGGGCTCAAGGTGTCGGGCGGCGGCCACTGATCCCGGACGCGGCGAGGCCGGCCGCAGCGAGCGGCCGGCCTCGTCGAAGCGATGGTGCGGGTCAGGCGGTGGGGGTGCCGCCGCCGGGGGTGGCGTCCGGGCCGGCGGTGGGGTCGTCAGCGGGGCCGTCGGTGCCCTCGGACGGCGCGTCGCCCTTGCCCCGCTGGCTGAGGACGTAGATCACGCCGCCGCCGATGGCCAGCACGACCACCGCGGCGAGGACCAGCAGCGGCGTGTTGCTGGAGTCGTCGTCCTCGTCGTCGACCGGGACCTCGGCGGCCGCCGTGGTGGTGGTCGTCTCGGGCACCGCCGTCGTCGTGGACTCGGTGGCGGCCGTGGTCGTGGTCTCGGCCGCCGTGGTCGTCGTGGTCGCATCGGGGTTCGGGGCGACCACGAGCTGCGGAGCCGGGTACTCGGGCTCGGGCTGGCCCTCGACCTCGGGCTCGATCCAGTCGTTCGAGCCCTCCTCGCACGTCTGCACGAGCGGGATGTCGATGGTGCCCGCCTCGGTGGGGGCGGTGAAGGTCACGGTGAACGCGTGCTCGGTCCCGTCGGGCAGCGAGCCACCCGTGAACTCGACGACCTGGCCGTCGACCGAGGCGGTGAACCCGTCCTGGTCGTCGGCCGAGATGCCGGTCACGCCATCGGGCAGCTGGAGCTCGACCTGCGTGGTGGGCGACCCGTCGCAGCCGTGCTCGATCACGAAGCCGACGGTGTTCTCGGTGCCCGCCTTCACCTCCTCGGGATCCGTGTGGATGTGCGCCGAGGCCGGACCGGCGATGCACAGCGCCACGCCGATGGCGGCGGTGACGGCGATGGGGAAGCGCAGGCGGCGGTGGGACACGGGATCTCCTGGGGTGACGACGGAGCGGACGACGATGGGTCGTCGCGGACCCCATCCTGGTTCCCGGTGCCGGTTGGGGCGTGTTTGCGCCGGCAACTAGCGTCGCCCGAACGTGACCCCAGGCCTGGAGGCCCGAGATCCGCCCGCACCGCCACCCCCGGCGCCGAACCCCGATCCTGCTCGCTGCTGCGGCCGCCCTCGTGGTGGGCCTGGCCGCAGCGCCCGCCCTCGCCCAGGGGGAGCCGAGCCCGTCGAGCGCGCCCACGACCACGGTCCCGCCCGCGGCCGACGCCGCGGCCGAGACCCCGTTCAAGGTCATCCCCGAACCCGTCGTGGCCGGGCCGAACGTCCGCTCGTACCCCCGCTGGCTGCCGCTGCGCCGCGACCTCCCCGGCGGCGAGGTGAAGGTCGGCTGCACGCTCGACTCGCACGGCTCGCAGCACGGCTACGAGTGCAGCGGCCACCACAGCCGGTGGGCCATCGACTTCATCGCCGACACGGGCACGCCCGTCTACGCCGCCGGCGCCGGCTTCGCCACCAACCTGACCGGCCGACCGGGCGGCTCGGGCTTCGGCAACGTCGTGAGCATCGACCACGGCTTCGGCATCACCACCGTGTACGCCCACCTTTCCGAGGCGTACGTCCCCGCCGAGGGCATGTGGGTCGACGAGATGACCCTGCTGGGCAAGGTGGGCCAGACCGGCTCGGCCTCGACCCCGCACCTGCACTTCGAGGAGTTCTCGAACCCGGGTGGCAGCAACTCCCGCAACCGGGTCTCGATCGATCCCGGTCCGCTGTTCGCCTGCCGTGGCGACCTGCTCGTCTCGTTCCCCGAGGTCGCCGGCATCCCGAGCTGGGCCAACCTCCCGTGGGGCGCGCTCACCGTCGCCAGCGACGGCAACGGCTGCATCACCGAGGCCTCTCGCGCCACCGCCGTCGCCAACGACCGCACGCCCGACGACGGCGACGCCGCTGCCGAGGCCACCCCGACGGAGGCCACCGCCGCCGTCGAGCGGCCCCCCTGGTGGACCGACGTGATGATCCCGCTCCTCGACATGGTCGGCAGCACCGGCGAGCGCCTCGACCTCCCCCGTTGATCCCGGGCGGGTGATCCGCCGCCGCCCTCAGCGGGGCGCGAAGCGGACGATGACAGCCTTGGATGCCGGGGTGTTGCTCTCCTCGGCAACGGCGCTCAGGGGGACGAGCACGTTGGCCTCGGGGAAGTACGCGGCGCACGTGCCACGGGCCACGTCGTAGGCCACCAGGCGGAATGCCTCGGCCCGTCGCTCGGTGCCGTCAGCGGCCTCGCTCACGACGTCGACCACGTCGCCGTCGGCGAAGCGCCCGCCACCCTGGCCGTCGACCTCGGCGAGCGCAGCCAGGTCCTCGGGGTGGACGAACACGACGCGGCGCCCGTTGCTGATGCCGCGGTAGCGGTCGTCGAGGCCGTAGATGGTGGTGTTGAACTGGTCGTGCGACCGCAGGGTCTGGAGCACGAGCCGGCCCGGCGGCACCTCGTCGCCGACGAACGCGTTGCACGTCAGCCGGGCCTTGCCCGTGGCCGTGGGGAACGCCAGCTGGTCTCGGGGCGGGTGCGGGAGCACGAACCCGCCCGGGTGGTCGATGCGGCGGTTGAAGTCGGTGAAGCCGGGGATCACCGCCTCGATGCGGTCCCGGATCCGGCCGTAGTCGGCGGCGAGCCCGGACCAGTCGACGTCGTCGCCCGGACCGAGGACGCGCTCGGCCAGCCCAGCCACGATCGCCACCTCGCTGCGCAGGTGCGGCGACGCCGGCTCGAGCCGGCCCGACGAGGCGTGCACCATGCTCATCGAGTCCTCGACCGTGACCCGTTGGACGGCACCCCCCGTCCGGTCGATCTCGGTGCGCCCGAGGCACGGCAAGATCAGCGCCGCCTCGCCGCCGACGACGTGGGAGCGGTTGAGCTTGGTGCTCACCTGCACCGTGAGCTTCGTGCGGCGGAGCGCCGCAGCCGTCGCGTCCGTGTCGGGCGTGGCCGCCAGGAAGTTGCCGCCCATGGCGACGAACACGTCGACGTCGCCGCGCGCCATGGCGTGGATCGCGTCGACGGTGTCGTACCCGTGGTCTCGCGGGGGCTCGAACCCGAACTCGTCGCCCAGCGCGTCGAGGAACGCGGCCGACGGCTTCTCGTAGATGCCCATCGTGCGGTCGCCCTGCACGTTCGAGTGGCCTCGCACCGGGCACACGCCGGCCCCGGCCCGGCCGATGCTCCCCCGCAGCAGGAGGGTGTTGACCATCTCGCGGATGGTGGGGACGGCCTGGCGGTGCTGGGTGATCCCCATCGCCCAACAGATGATGATCCGGGATCGGTCGGCCAGGAACTGGGCGACCCGCTCCACCTCCTCGGCGGGGAGCCCGGTCGCCGCCAGCAGGGCGTCGGCGTCCACGTCCCGGAGGTGCGCGACGAGCTCGTCCACGCCGTCGCAGCGCTCGTCGAGGAACGCCCGGTCGAGCACGCCGCCGCCCCGCTCGTCGTCGAGCTCGACGAGCCGGCGGTTCAGGAGCTGGAAGAGGGCGAGGTCGGCACCCAGCTTCACCTGGAGGTACTCGTCGGCGAGCGCCGTGCCCTTGCCGATCACGCCCCGCGCGTGCTGCGGGTTCTTGAACCGGATGAGACCGGCCTCGGGCAGCGGGTTGACGGCGACGATGGCCGCGCCGTTGCGCTTCGCCTGCTCCAGCGCGCTGAGCATGCGGGGGTGGTTGGTGCCGGGGTTCTGGCCGACGATGAGCAGGAGGTCGGCTTCGTGCACGTCGTCGAGGGTGACGCTGCCCTTGCCGATGCCGATCGTCTGCGTGAGGGCCACGCCGCTCGACTCGTGGCACATGTTCGAGCAGTCCGGCAGGTTGTTCGTGCCGATCTTGCGGATGAGCAACTGGTAGAGGAACGCGGCCTCGTTGCTGGTGCGCCCCGACGTGTAGAAGACGGCCCGATCGGGATCGCCACTGGCGGCGAGGGCGTCGGCCACGGCGCCGAACGCGTCGTCCCAGCTGATGGGCCGGTAGTGCTGCTCCCCCGCCGGCCGGTACATCGGCTCGGTGAGCCGGCCCTGCTGGCCGAGCCAGTGGTCGGTGCGGGTCGCCAGGTCGTCGACGGCGTGGCGGGCGAAGAACCCGGCATCGATGCGCCGCACCGTCGCCTCCTCGGCGATGGCCTTGGCCCCGTTCTCGCAGAACTCGAAGTGCGTGGTCTGGCCGGGGTCGGGCCAGGCACAGCCGGGGCAGTCGAACCCGTCGGGCTGGTTCAGCTTGAGCAGGGTCTTCGCGGCGCGGGCCGGCCCGAGCTGGGCCTGGGCGTGCCGCAGCGACGCCACCACCCCGGGGATGCCCGCGGCGCTCTGCTTGCGCGGCCCGACCCGGAGGCCGATCTCGTCGTCCCGGTCGTCGTCACCCGGTGCCGGCGTCGTCATCACGACCGTTCTACCCCCTTCCACCCCCGAACCGGCCAGGCCGATCCGGTTCTTGTCGTCGAACGACAGCCAGGAGGTGCTGATCGACGACACGTTCCAGGCCGATCCGGTTCTTGTCGTCGAACGACAGGCATGAGGTGGCGTTCGACGACGAGAACCGCGCAGGATCTCGTGCGGCTCGGGACCGTCCGCTGGGCGAAGATGGCGGACGCCATGGCTGCGATCAACGTCACCGGCGCGGCCTACGCGCACCCGGGAGGATCCCTCCTGTTCGAGGACGTGTCGTTCCGCGTCCGGTCCGGCCAGCACGCCGCGCTCGTCGGGGCGAACGGCGTGGGCAAGTCGACGCTGCTGCGCTGCATCCTCGGCGACCTGCCGCTCGACGACGGCCAGATCCGCACCGATGCCTCGGTCGCGCTGATGCCGCAGTCGATCGGCACGGGTGACGACGCCGCCACCACCGTGCGCGAGCTGCTGGTCCGGTTCGCGCCGAGCCAGATCGCGACGGCCGGCCTCGCGTTGGCGCAAGCCGAGGCCGCGAACGACGCGGCCCCGACCGACGCGACCGGCACCGCCCTCGCCACCGCGTACATCGACTGGGCCGAGGTCGGCGGCTACGACCAGGAGGCCCGGTGGGATGCGGTGTGCACCTCGGTCCTCGGCAAGGACCTCGACGGCGTGGGCGACCGGCCCATCTCGAAGGTGTCCGGCGGCCAGCGCAAGCGCCTGGTGCTCGAGTCGCTGCTCGGTTCGGACGCCGAGATCCTGCTGCTCGACGAGCCCGACAACTTCCTCGACATCCCCGGCAAGCGGTGGCTCGAGCAGCAGCTGATCGAGACCAAGAAGACGGTGCTGCTCATCAGCCACGACCGCGAACTGCTGGCCGCCGCGGCCGACGCCGTGATCACCATCGAGGGCAACGGCGCCTGGACCCATCCCGGCAGCTGGGCCACCTACGACGACGCCCGCACGGCCCGCAACGAAGCGCTGGGCGATGCGCTCGCGCGCTGGAACGCCGAGGAGCGCCGCCTGTTCCACCTGTTCAAGGAGATGAAGCAGCGCGCCTCGTACGCCGAGTCGAGCGCCCGAAAGGCCGAGGTCATGGAGGCCCGGTGGCAGCGCTTCGTCGACGCAGGCCCGCCGCCGCCCCCGCCCACCACCAAGACCGTCCGCATGCGCCTCGACGGCGCGGACAGCGGCAAGGTGGCGCTCGTCTGCGACCGCCTCGAGCTGCACGGCCTCACCGAGCCGTTCGACCTCGAGGTGCACCTGGGCGACCGGGTCGCGGTGCTCGGCCCGAACGGCACCGGCAAGTCGCACCTCCTGCGCCTCCTGGCCGGCGACCCCACCGTCGAGCACGACGGCACGTTCAAGCTCGGCGCCCGGGTGATGGCCGGGCTCTTCCACCAGACCGACGAGCGCCCGGAGTTCGCCGGCAAGACCCCCGTCGAGATCCTCGCCGCCCACGACCTCAACGAGCACGCCGCCCTCTCCGCGCTCGGCCGCTACGCCATCGCCGACTGCGGGCCCCGCCCGTACGAGACGATGTCGGGCGGCCAGCGGGCGCGCCTCCAGGTGCTGCACCTCGAGCTGCTCGGCGTGAACCTGCTGCTGCTCGACGAGCCCACCGACAACCTCGACCTCCAGTCGGCCGAGGCGCTCGAGGCGGCGCTCCAGGAGTTCACCGGCACGGTCCTCGCCGTCACCCACGACCGCTGGTTCCTCCGCGGCTTCGACCGCTTCCTGATCCTCGACGACGACGGCTCCGTGTCCGAGGCCCTCGACCGCGACGCCGCCCTCCGCGTCATCACCGGCGATCCGTCCTACGAGTTCTCCCCCGCCAAGCTGGTGCCCCTCAGCGCCTGAGCGGACGTGAGCCGGGGCGGGGGCGAGACCTAGGGTCGTGCGCCGCCCATCTGCCGATCACCTGCGGGACCCATGACCTCTGCGCATGCCTTCACCGACGACCTGAGCCGCCTCGATGCGGTCGCGACGGCCCGCCTCGTGCGAGCCAAGGAGGTCACCCCCGAAGAGGTGGTGGCGGCGGCCATCGAACGGTCGAAGGCGGTCAACCCGGAGCTCGACGGCGTGGCGGCCGAGGACTACGACCGGGCGCTGCGCGCCGCCCGGTCGGCCGGTACGCACGGGCCGTTCGCCGGCGTGCCCACGTTCATCAAGGACGGCACCGACGTCGCCGGCCTGCCGACGCGCAACGGCACCGAGGCGCTGGCCCGCATCGCCCCGGCCAAGCACACCGCGCCGATCGCACAGCAGTTCTTCGACATGGGGGCGATCAGCCTCGGCAAGAGCCGGCTCCCCGAGTTCGGCTTCATCCCGTCCACCGAGTTCCCCGACGGCACCGCCACCCACAACCCCTGGAACCTGGGCCACACCCCGGGCGGTTCCTCAGGCGGGGCCGCGGCCCTGGTGGCCGCCGGCGTGGTGCCCATCGCCCACGCCCAGGACGGCGGCGGCTCGACCCGCATCCCCGCGGCGTGCAACGGGCTCGTGGGCCTCAAGCCCACCCGGGGCCGCCTGCTCCCCGATCCGCACGGCCGCCTCCTCCCCGTGAAGATCGTGTTCGACGGCGTGGTCACCCGCACCGTGCGCGATACGGCGGCCTACTACCAGGAGGCCGAGCGCCGGTACCGCTCGTCGAAGCTGAAGTCGCTGGGCAACACCACCGATCCGATCGACCGGCCGTTGCGCGTCGGCACGTTCACCGCCACGCCCACGGGTGCGGTGCTCGACGCCGCGACGCAGCGGACCTTCGACGAGACCGTCTCGCTGCTCGAGCAGCTGGGCCACCGCGTCGAGCCCGTGGACCTCCCGATCGACCAGCAGTTCGTCGAGGACTTCATCCGGTACTGGTCCATGCTCGTGTTCGCCGTCGACCGCGCCGGCAAGCTCCTCTACGACAAGGCGTTCGACGCGGCGAAGCTCACCCCGGTCACCAAGGGCCTCGCCGCCGAGTTCGCGTCGGACTGGAAGGGCATCGCCGGCACGATCCGGCGGCTCCGTGCGTCCACGGCGGCGTTCGAGCAGGTGATGGGCTCGCTCGACGTGGTCCTGACCCCGACCGTGGCGCAGCTGCCGCCGGTCCTGGGCCACCTCAGCGCCGCGCTCCCCTACGACGTCGTGTTCCCCCGGGTCATCGACTGGATCGGCTTCCCGCCGCTCGCCAACGCCAACGGCGCCCCGGCCATCAGCCTCCCGCTGGGCCACGACGCGGCGTCGAACCTGCCGGTCGGGATGATGTTCAGCGGCCGATTCGGCGACGACGGCCTGCTCCTCCGGCTGGCGCTCCAGCTCGAGGAGGCTCGCCCCTTCCCGACCTTGGACCCCCGCTAGGTGTAGATCCCAGGAGCGTTAGTCATCCTGCTCGATGCGGGTGATGGGCGGCTTGTGGCCGAGGGCGCTGTGGGGTCGCTTGTTGTTGTAGTAGTCGAGCCAGGCCGGGAGCACGTTTCTGCGG
>Ga0182736_1000676_pt1 | contig 45446 bp, 39 predicted proteins | sample eDN5th30CKraftBY_FD_128882 | JGI IMG/M metagenome (GOLD analysis project Ga0182736, IMG submission 128882) | Enriched backyard soil microbial communities from Emeryville, California, USA - eDNA 5th pass 30_C Kraft BY (version 2) (version 2) | ecosystem: Environmental > Terrestrial > Soil >... | reverse complement strand
GACGGTGGAGACGATGTTGAACGGCTGGAATCCGTCGGTGGGCAGGTAGTCGGCGTAGCGGCGCGGCATACCCATGTTGCCCAGCCAGTGCTGGATCAAGAACGTGGTGTGGAACCCGATGAACGTCAGCCAGAAGTGCAGCTTGCCCAACCGCTCGTCGAGCAGCCGGCCGGTCATCTTCGGGAACCAGAAGTAGATTCCGGCGAAGGTGGCGAACACGATGGTGCCGAACAACACGTAGTGGAAGTGCGCTACCAAGAAATAGGTGTCGGCGACGTGGAAGTCGATCGGCGGGCTGGCCAGCATCACGCCGGTCAGGCCGCCGGCCAGGAAGGTGACGAGGAAGCCGAGCGAGAACAGCATCGGCGTCTCGAAGGTCATCTGGCCCCGCCACATGGTGCCGATCCAGTTGAAGAACTTCAGCCCGGTCGGGATCGCGATCAACAGCGTCGTGAACGAAAAGAACGGGAGAAGGACGGCGCCGGTGGCGAACATGTGATGTGCCCACACCGCCGTCGAGAGCGCAGCGATGGCCAACGTCGCGTAGACCATGGTGGTGTAGCCGAACATGGGCTTGCGGGCGAACACCGGGGTGATCTCGGAGATGATGCCGAAGAACGGTAGCGCGATGATGTACACCTCGGGATGGCCGAAGAACCAGAACAGGTGTTGCCAGAGCAACTCGCCACCGTTGGCGGAGTCGTAGATATGTCCGCCCAGGTGCCGGTCGACGGCCAGGCCCAGCAGGGCCGCGGTCAGCAGCGGGAAGGCCACTATCACCATGATGCTTGTCACCAGGATGTTCCAGGTGAAGATCGGCATCCGGAACATGGTCATCCCGGGGGCGCGCATGCAGACCACGGTGGTGATCATGTTGACTCCACCCAGGATGGTGCCTAGACCGCCGACGGCCAGGCCCAGGATCCACAGGTCTGCTCCGGCGCCCGCTGAGTGCACCGCATTCGAGAGCGGAGTGTAGGCAGTCCAGCCGAAATCCGCCGGGCCTCCTGGGGTGATGAAACCGGCCAGTGCGATCGTCGCACCAAAGATGAACAGCCAGAACGAGAGCGCGTTGAGCCGCGGGAAGGCCACGTCGGGTGCGCCGATCTGCAGCGGCAGCACCAGGTTGGCGAAGCCGAACACGATCGGGGTGGCATAGAACAGCAGCATCGTCGTGCCGTGCATGGTGAATAACTGGTTGTACTGTTCGTTCGACAAGAACGCCAGCCCCGGGGCAGCCAGTTCGACACGGAGAAGCAGCGCCATCAATCCACCGACGACAAAGAAGGTGAAGCAGGCGACCACATACATGGTCCCGATCAGCTTGTGATCGGTCGTCGTGATCAACCGGTAGATGAGATCGCCGCGGGGGCCACGCCGCGCAGGGAATGGCCGGCGGACTTGTAGGCTCCGCAGCGGCGGCGACTCGGTGGTCATCGTCCGTCTCCTCAGTGGGAAATGATCATGGTGTACCGGTGTTGATGCGTGAAGGCCTGGCTGTGCTGCCGCATGCCCGTAGCGATCTGCTCCGATTCGAGAGTGCAGCCGATCGGGGTGGAGCGTCATCACCCAAAGGGTTGTTCACCCGGGTGAGTGGCGTGTGTGTGCCGGCGCACACCGTCATCACGCGTACGAACCTATTGCCTTGGCAATCAACACTTGTCGCTGCTCAGGGTGCGATAGTCGGTTCAGGTCCCCAGCTTCTCGTTAAAGGGGGTGAGGTGTCCTCATCCGTTTGCCCAATTCACCCGGGTGAGAAGGGCGTCAGTGGATACCGGCGCGCTCCTCACCCCTTGGCGACGGCGAGCGCGCCCGGTACCCTGGTGCAGAAATGTTGTGACAGAACGAAATTGGAACGAGGCGTCACAATCATCATTTTTGCAGACGGTTTTAGCCGGAGGCATTGCAACGTTAGGAATCGGGATGGTCGATCATCGCCACGTTGAATGGGACTGCGAAACGCAGCGCATCACGACGTCCCGGCTGGTCTTGCGGCACTGGCAGCTTGACGACGACCTCGCGGCGCGTACGGTATACGGTGCGCCCGAAGTGGCCCGCTGGCTATGCCCGGTTCTGCCACCCATCGCCGACAGCGCCGACATGCGTCGCATCCTGGCGTCGTGGATCGGCGAAAGCGACGCGACCGGGCTGCCGTTGGGACGGTGGGCGATCACCGACAAGGCTTCCGGAGAGGTGATCGGCGGAGTCGCCCTGCTTCCGCTGCCGCCGGGCGGGGCAGACCTGGAAATCGGATGGCAGCTGGTTCCGAAGGCCTGGGGCGGTGGCTACGGTGCCGAAGCCGGGCATGCCGTAGCCCATCAGGCATTCGAAAACCCTGGCATCACCGAGGTCTTCGCGGTTGTGCGGCCGGAAAACCGCCGCGGTGAGGCTACCGCGCGGCGGATCGGCATGGAATGGGTCGGCGAGACCGACAAGTACTACGGCCTCACCCTGCAGGTCTACCGGCTGTTGAAAGCCGATCTCGACCTCCCGGAGCCCGCTTGCGCGCCATGAACCCCCGGCCCGCACGGAACCGCTGTTGACGTGTGTCCCGTGCGGTTCAGCGGGCCGAGATGGACGGCTGCGTGGAGCCGCGGGTGCGCCGTGAATCGTCGCCGCCGGTCGGCGCGGGGACCAGCGTGAGCAGGGTGGCCTCGGGCCGGCAGGCGAACCGCACCGGTGCGAACGGCGAGGTGCCGATTCCGGCCGAGACGTGCAGGCGCATGTGGGCGCCCCATTGCGACGGCCCCTTGACCCGCGAGCGGTCCAGACCGCAGTTGGTCACCAGCGCGCCGTAGAACGGCACGCACAGCTGGCCGCCGTGGGTGTGTCCGGCCATCACCAGCTGGTAGCCGTCGGCGGCGAAGCGGTCCAGCACGCGCGGCTCAGGGGAATGGGTCAGCCCCAGCCGCAGGGTGGCGGTCGGGTCGGCCGGGCCGGCGATGGTGTCGTAGCGGTCCCGTTCGATGTGCGGGTCGTCGACGCCGGCCGCGGCGATCCGCTGGCCGGCCACCTCGAATTCGCGACGGTTGTGGGTCAGGTCCAGCCAGCCTCGCTCGGTGAACGCCGCCCGCAGGTCCTGCCATGGCAGCGGGGTGCCGTAGACGCGATGTGTCGGCTTGGTCAGGTACTTCGCCGGGTTCTTCAGCCGCGGCCCGAAGTAGTCGTTGCTGCCGAAGACGAACACCCCCGGCACCGACAGCAGATCACCCAAGGCCTGCACCACGGCCGGCACCGCCTTCGGGTGGGCCAGGTTGTCGCCGGTGTTGACCACCAGGTCGGGTTCCAGGCGGACCAGGTCGCGCAGCCAGGCCTGTTTGCGGCGCTGGCCGGGCCGCATGTGGATGTCGCTGATGTGCAGCACCCGCAGCGGCGACGAGCCCGGCGTCAGCACCGGCATCGTCGCCTCCCGCACCACGAAGGCGTTGCGTTCGACGATCGCGCCGTAGGCCACGAGGGCCGCCGGGCCGAGCGCAGCCGATGCGGCGACAAGGGACCGGGTCAGAGCGGGTGATGCAGCCATGGGCTTCACACTACTGCGCCGCAGCAGGCGACCCGCGGTTACGGCGGCAACGGCTGCCCCGGCGCGGGCGGCGGCAGCAGCGGAATGGTGATCGGCGGCAGCCCCGGAATCTCCACCACGGTCGAGCCCACCGGTCCCAGCGGGCCGCCCTCCGGCGGCGGTGGTGGTGGCGGCGGGATGCCGTTGCTGACCTCAATGGTCACGATCGAACCGGGAATGGTCTGTCCGCTCGGCGAGGTGCCGACGACCGCGCCGGAGCGGGCGCTGCTGTTGACCCAGTTGGGTTGCTCGGCGACCTGGAACCCGCTGTCTTTGAGCCGTAGGCGCGCGGCGTCGACGTCCAGGCCGACCACGCTGGGCACTCGGGAGTTGGGGCCACCGTCGACGTAGCGCGGGTCGGTCGGCGGCATGATGACGTCGCCGAGGTTGGTGGCGATCGGCTTCATCGCGGCGAACCAGGTCCGGGCCGGCTCGTTGCCGCCGTAGAGGTCACCGTCCCCGCAATGCCGCAGCGGGAACGAGCAGAGGTCCGACGGCGAGCTGGAGTCGTCGAAGATGTAGTTCGCTGCCGCGTAGCGGTTGGTGAACCCCAGAAAGCCCGACGAGCGGTGCGCCTCGGTGGTGCCGGTCTTGCCCGACATCGGCAGGTCCCAGCCGACGGAGCCGGCCGCCGGTGCCGCCGTGCCGCCACCCTGGATGTCTTTGCTCAGCGCGTTGGCCAAGGTGTTCGCCAGCCCCTCGGGAATCACCCGGTCACAGGTCTCGGTGGTGACGGCCACCTCGTTGCCGTTGCGGTCGTAGACCTTGTCGATCGGGTTCGGCGGGCACCAGATGCCGCCGGAGGCCAGGGTGGCCGCGACGTTGGACAGCTCCAGCGCATTGACCTCGATCGGGCCCAGGGTGAACGAGCCCAGGTTCTGGCGTTTGACGAAGTCGGCCAGGCTTTCGTTGCTGTCCGGGTCGTAGTCGCGGGCGGTGCCGGGGTCGGCATAGGAGCGCAGCCCTAACTTGATCGCCATGTCAACGGTGCGGCCCACCCCGACCTGGGAGATCAGTTTGGCGAACGCGGTGTTGGGCGAGGTGGCCAGCGCGGTGGATACATTCATCGGCGACCGGTAGGGCGCGACGTTGACCACGCACCAGGTCTCCTTGGGGCAGCCCTTGGCGCCCCCGCTGCCCATGCCCTTGGTCTGGAATCGGCCGGGCACCTCGAGTTCGGCGTTGATGCCCATGCCCATCTCCAGCGCGGCGGCCACCGTGAAGGTCTTGAAGATCGACCCGGCGCCGTCGCCGACCAAGGAGAACGGTTGCGGCCGCATGGTCTCGCCGATGTCGCCGTTGAGCCCGTAGGTGCGGTTGCTGGCCATCGCCAGCACCGGGTGCGAGTCGCTGCCCGGCTTGATAACGCTCATTACGCTGGCCACGCCCTGCACGTTGGGGTTGGCGAAGTTGTCGATCGCCTGCTTGACCGGGCCCTGGACGTCGGGGTCCAGCGTGGTGTGGATGACGTAGCCCCCGCGGGCGATCTGCTCCTTGCTGATCCCGGCGCGGGCCAGGTACTCCTGCACGTAGTCGCAGAAGAAGGCCCGGTCGCCCGCTGCGATGCAACCCCGCGGCAACTCGTTGGGTTGCGGCAGGATGCCCAGCGGTTCCTCCTTGGCCGCCCGCAGCGCGTCGGCCTCCCCGGGCAGGTTCTCGATCATGGTGTCCAGCACCAGGTTCCGCCGTGCCAGCGCGCCCTCGGGATTGGTGTAGGGGTTCAGCGCGCTGGTCGACTGCACCATTCCGGCCAACAGGGCCGCCTGCTGCCAGTTCAGGTCCGCCGCGTCGACACCGAAGTAGGTCTGGGCCGCGTCCTGGATGCCGAACGAGTTGTTGCCGAACGACACCAGGTTCAGGTAGCGGGTCAGGATCTGCGGCTTGGAGAAGGTGCGGTCCAAGGTGAGCGCCATCCGGATCTCGCGCAGCTTGCGGGCCGGGGTGGTCTCGATGGCCGCGCGCTTCTCGGCGTCGGTCTGGGCCAGCACCAGAAGCTGGTAGTTCTTGATGTACTGCTGCTCGAGGGTGGACCCGCCGCGGGTGTCGATGTCCCCGGAGGCGTAGCCGGCCAGCCCGGTCAGCGTCCCCTTCCAGTCCACCCCGCTGTGCTCGGCGAACCGCTTGTCCTCGATCGAGACGATCGCCAGCTTCATGGTGTCGGCGATCTTGTCGCTGGGGATCTCGAACCGGCGCTGCGAGTACAACCACGCGATCGTGTTGCCCTTGGCGTCGACCATCGTCGTCACCGCGGGCACCTCGCCGGTCACCAACTGCGCCGAGCCGTTGGCCACCACGTCGGAGGCGCGATTGGAGATCAGGCCGATACCGCCGGCGACCGGGAACAGCAGGGCAGCAAGCAGCACGGCGGCGAGCAAACAACACCCGGCCAGTTTGAGCACGGTGGGGCCGGTCGGGGGACGCTCCGACATGGCTAACACACTAACGCCGGTGGCCGGTGACGTTCGCCGACGACCCCGAACGCCGGGGCAGCCGGCGGATGCGGCGGTACCGGCGCGATGGCGAAACGGCCGGGTCCGAAACGCCCGCGGCGGTGGTTTCCCGGCCAGATCATGATCGGACGGCACGGTTGTCCCAAAAAAGGGGGCCTCTACCAGTTGCGCAGATGCCACCTGACCACCTAACTTGGACATCGAGTGCGATTCAGGTAACACTGATGACACGATGTGGCGTAGATCGCATTAGGGTCGACGTTGATGTTGAATAGGTGGCTGCCGGGGCGGCCGGGACGGAGGATCGTCAGTGTCTGTTACACGGCCAGCGGTTCAAAAGACCAGCACACCAGTGACGTCAGCTCCCCCGCCTCCCCGGACCGTCCTGCGCGGGGTCCAAGACGAGGGCAGAATCGCGTGGGTCTCCAAGGCACTGTGCCGAGGCGCCGACCCGGATGAACTCTTTGTGCGCGGAGCTGCGCAGCGCAAGGCAGCGGTGATCTGCCGGCACTGCCCGGTGGTTCTGGAATGCCTCGCCGACGCCCTGGACAACCGGGTCGAATTCGGCGTGTGGGGCGGCATGACCGAGCGGCAACGCCGCGCGCTGCTCAAGCAGCACCCCGATGTGACCTCCTGGCGGGATTACTTCGCCGCTCAGCGCAAACAGCGCGACGCCGGCTGAACCGTAGCTGAGCGTTCTTCGCGTCTACTTCGCGGTCAGCTGGTCGGCGATCGCGCCGAGTGCCTCCAGATCGGAGACATCGAACGGCAGCGACGGGACCCCGACGATGGGGACGCGCGGGTTGGCCCGGGTGAAGCGCGACAGCAGCCGCACCTCACGCTTGGCGGTGGCACCCCGTTCGGCGTGAATCTGCAGCGCCGCGATGGTCAGCGCCTTAGCCCCGTCCGGCAGCGCCGCACCGGCCGGTTCTTCCTGCAACGTTTCGATGGCGTCGATAGCGCGCTCGACGGGCAGCTCACACAGCATCGGATGGGTCCGGTTGAGGATCAGCCCGGCCAGCGGCATGTGCTCGCTCGAGAGCCGGTCGACGAAGAAGGAAGCCTCGCGCAGCGCGTCGGGCTCGGCCGCCGACACCACCACGAACTGGGTACCGCGGCGCTTGAGCAGCTCGTAGGTGCGGTCGGCCTTCTCCCGGAAGCCGCCGAAGGTGGCGTCCAGAGACTGAACGAAATTGGCCGCGTCGGAAAGCATCTGAGAACCCAGCACGGTCGACAGCGCTTTCATCGCCAAGCCGAGCGCACCGGCGACCAGCTTGCCGATGCCACGCCCGGGGCCCAGCAGCAGCTTCCACAGCCGGCTGTCCATGAAACTGCCCAGCCGCTTCGGCGCGTCCAGGAAGTCCAGGGCGTTCCGCGACGGCGGGGTGTCGACGACCACCAGGTCCCAGCGGTCTTCGGCGAGAAGCTGGCCGAGTTTCTCCATCGCCATGTACTCCTGCGTACCGGACAGCGAGGTGGCGACCGTTTGGTAGAACTGGTTGTTCAGAATGGCCTCCGCCCGCTCCGGGCCGGAGTACTGCACCACCATCTCGTCGAACGTGCGGCGCATGTCGAGCATCATCGCGTGCAGTTCACCGGGCACCTCCGGGGCCAGCGGCACCCGCTGCGGGGCGTTGCCGAGGTCGTCGATGCCCAGGGCCTGCGCCAGCCGCCGGGCCGGGTCGATGGTCAGCACCACCACGGTGCGGCCGTACTCCGCAGCCCGCAGCGCCATCGCGGCGGCCGTGGTCGTTTTGCCGACGCCACCGGCGCCACAGCAGACCACCACGCGGTTGGCGGTGTCGGCCAGGATTTCGGCCATGTCCAATGCCAGCGGCTTGCCGGCCGGGTCGGGTGTCATCGAACCCCCTGTCGGGCGAGGATCTCGGAGAGCTCGTAGAGGCTGCCGAGGTCGACACCGTCGGTGATGGTCGGCAGATGCAGCCGCGGGACCTTGAGCTGTTCCAGCTCTTCGGCGGTTTCGGTGCGGGCGCTGATGCGGGTGGCGTGCTGGATGGTCTCGGTCAGCAGGCCGGCGAAATCGTCGTCGTCCAGGGTGATCCCGGCCGCAGTCAGGCCGGCCCGGACCGCGTCGGCGTCGACGACACCCTCGGCCGCCTTGGCCAGGTCGTCGGGCTCCAGATGGGCGGGGATGTCGCGGTTGACGATCACGCTGCCGATCGGCAGGTCCAGCTCCCGCAACTCGTCGATGGCCTCCAGGGTCTCCTGCATCGGCAGGGACTCCAACAGCGTCACCAGGTGGATGGCGGTCTGGTCCGAGTGCAGCAGCTTCACCACGCCTTCGGCCTGCGAATGCACCGGTCCGCCCTTGGCCAGCTGTGACACGGCCTTGGTGACGTCGAGGAACCGGGCGATCCGGCCGGTGGGCGGCGCGTCGACCACGATCGCGTCGTAGACCGGCTTCTTGCTCTTGTCGGTCTGGATGACGTGGTATTTGATCTTGCCGGTGAGAATGACGTCGCGCAGGCCCGGCGCGATGGTGGTGGCGAACTCGACGGCACCGACACGTCGCATCGCCCGTCCGGCGATACCCAGGTTGTAGAACAAGTCGAGGTATTCCAGGAACGCGGCCTCGATGTCCATCGCCAGCGCATCGACCTCCCCGCCGTCTTCGGCGGTGGCAACCTTGAGCGGGGTGATGGGCAGCGGCGGCACGTCGAAGAGTTGCGCAATCCCTTGGCGCTCTTCGACTTCCACCAGCAGGACCCGGCGTCCGCCGGCCGCCAGCGACAACGCCAGCGCGGCCGCCACCGTCGTTTTGCCGGTGCCGCCCTTGCCGGTCACGAAATGCAGCCGGGCCTTGGTCAATCGCGAAGGCCAGCCGATGGCGGGCTCGCCGCTGGATGTGGCTGTCACCACTGCATGCTAACCAAGCGCGTGTGGGCGCTAGCGATAAGCTCGCTCCCATGAGCGAACGCACGGTGTGGGAGTACGCCAACGTCCCCTTGATCACGCACGCCACCAAGCAAATCCTCGACCAGTGGGGCGAGGATGGCTGGGAGCTGGTCACCGTGCTTCCCGGGCCGTCCGGCGAACAGCTCATCGCCTTCCTGAAACGCCCGAAATGAGCTGGCGGGCCCGGTTGACCGAACTCGGGATCGAGCTGCCCGAGATGGTCGCACCGTTGGCGGCGTACGTTCCGGCGGTGCGGACCGGCGACCTGGTGTACACCTCTGGTCAGCTGCCGATGCAGGGCGGCAAATTGGCCCGCCACGGCAAGGTCGGTGCTGACGTCAGCCCGGAGGACGCCTACGCGCTGGCCCGGATCTGCGCCCTCAATGCGCTGGCCGCCGTGGACGCCCTGGTCGGGCTGGATTCGGTGACCCGGGTGGTCAAGGTGGTCGGGTTCGTCGCCTCGGGCCCGAACTTCAACGGCCAGCCGGCCGTGATCAACGGCGCATCCGAGCTGCTCGGCGAGGTGTTCGGCGAGGCCGGCGCGCACGCCCGCTCGGCCGTCGGGGTTTCGGAGCTGCCGCTGGACGCGCCGGTGGAAGTGGAGCTGATCGTCGAGATCAGGGCAGCAGCCGGGTAAGCGTGTCACCGAGTCATCCCGCCTACGGACGGCTGCGGCCGGTCACCGAGACCGCGTCGGTGCTGCTGGCCGACAATCCGGGCCTGATGACGCTGGAAGGCACCAACACCTGGGTGCTGCGCGGGCCGGGCAGTGATGAGGTGGTGGTCGTCGACCCCGGGCCCGATGACGACGAGCACATCAGCCGGCTCGCGGAGGTCGGCGAGATCGCGCTGGTGCTGATCAGCCATCGGCACTTCGACCACACCGACGCCATCGACAAGCTGGCCGACGCGGTCGGGGTGCCGGTGTATTCGGCGGGCAGCGGATTTCAGCGCCGGCTCGGCGGTGGGCTGACCGACGGTCAGGTGATCCGTGCGGCCGGGCTGCGCATCACGGTGCTGGCCACGCCCGGGCACACCGCGGACTCACTGTCGTTCGTGCTGGATGACGCCGTGCTGACCGCCGACACCGTGCTGGGCCGCGGCACCACCGTCATCGATTCCGAAGACGGCGACCTGGCGCACTATCTGGACTCTTTGCGCCGGCTGCGCGGGTTGGGCGCGCGCACGGTACTGCCCGGACACGGTCCCGAGCTGCCGGATCTCGAGGCCGCCGCCACCGGCTACCTGGCGCACCGCGAACAGCGGCTCGACCAGGTGCGCTCCGCGCTGGCCGCGCTCGGGGAGGACGCCACCGCGCGCCAGGTCGTCGAACACGTCTACACCGATGTCGACGAGGAGCTGTGGGGCGCCGCGGAGTGGTCGGTGCAGGCCCAGCTGGACTATCTGCGGGGCTTACCATCCGCGAGGCTGTAGTTAGCGCGGCCGCTACTCGCACTTTTCCGCGCCAACGACAGCCTCGGGAGAATGTAACTACCGCGCGCGGCGGGCCAGCCGCTCGGAGTCGCTGATCAGCACGCTCTTGCCCTCCAGCCGGATCCAGCCGCGATGGGCGAAGTCGGCCAAAGCCTTGTTCACCGTCTCCCGCGACGCCCCGACCAGCTGGGCGATCTCTTCCTGCGTCAAGTCGTGGGTGACCCGCAGGGCGCCGCCCTCCTGGGTGCCGAACCGCTGAGCCAGCTGCAGCAGCTGCTTGGCGACGCGACCGGGCACGTCGGTGAAGATCAGGTCGGCCAGGTTGTTGTTGGTGCGGCGCAGCCGGCGGGCCAGCACCCGCAGCAGCTGTTCGGCGATCTCGGGCCGGTCGGAGATCCACGACCGGAGCGCGTCGCGATCCATCGAGACCGCCCGCACCTCGGTGATGGTGGTCGCGCTGGAGGTCCGCGGGCCGGGGTCGAAGATCGACAACTCACCGAACATGTCCGACGGACCCATGATGGTCAGCAGGTTCTCCCGGCCGTCTGGCGACCGGCGGCCGATCTTCACTTTCCCGGAGACGATGATGTACAGCCGATCGCCGGGCTCCCCTTCGGCGAACACCGTGTGTCCGCGCGGAAAGTCCACGGGCTGAAGCTGCTTGGTCAGCGCGGCGACGGCGCTGGGCTCGACTCCCTGGAAGATTCCTGCCCTCGCCAGGATCTCGTCCACGTTGCCCCTTAAGTGCTCTTGATGAAAATATGAATCGCGCAAGCGCCAGCCGCTATCCGGCTAGCCCTCCGAGTCTACGGCTAGGCACCAGGCGACGTGCCAACGCTACACACGATTGGCGCGCCGAGTCCGGGGAAACTGCGGATTCGTGGTCTCGACCTGGTTCAACCCCGTCTCGATACGTTCCAGCCCCACCGCTGCCAGCATCAGCAACACGGGTATGGCGGTGATCAGCAGCCAGGACACAAGGTGACAGTAAACCCGGGCAAGGTCTCGTTGCGGTCACGAATTAGTACCCTGTCGGAGGTGACAGTGGACAAATCGTCCCGCGCTACGCGGACGGAGACCCGAACCGCGCTGGTGCGACGCGCCCGGCGAATGAATCGAACTCTGGCGCAAGCGTTTCCGGATGCTCACTGCGAACTGGACTTCACCACGCCGTTGGAGCTGGCCGTCGCCACGGTGCTGTCGGCCCAATGCACCGACGTCCGGGTGAACCTCACGACGCCCGCGCTGTTCGCCCGCTACCCGACGGCGCTGGACTACGCCCAGGCCGACCGCACCGAGCTGGAGGAGCTCATTCGGCCCACCGGTTTCTACCGCAACAAGGCGGCTTCCCTGATCAACCTGGGGCAGGCGCTCGTTGAGCGGTACGACGGTGAACTGCCCGCCAGCATGGACGAATTGGTGCGACTTCCCGGGGTGGGCCGTAAGACCGCCAACGTGATCCTGGGCAACGCCTTCGGGGTCCCGGGTATCACCGTCGACACCCACTTCGGGCGCCTGGTGCGGCGGTGGGGGTGGACCACCGAGGAGGACCCTGTCAAAGTCGAGCACGCGGTCGGTGAGCTGATCGAACGCAAGGAATGGACGCTGCTCAGCCACCGGGTGATCTTCCACGGCCGGCGGGTCTGTCACTCACGCAAACCGGCCTGCGGCGTGTGCGTGCTGGCCAAGGACTGCCCGTCCTACGGGATCGGGCCCACCGACCCGATGGAGGCCGCCGCGCTGGTCAAGGGCCCCGAGACCGAGCACCTGCTGGCCCTGGCCGGGTTGTAGCGGCCCCGCGCCGATGAGTTCGATGAGCAGCTCCACCCGCTGGACTTTGCTGGTGCTCGCGGTGGCGGTCGCGCTGGTCGTCGGACTGGTTGTCGAACTGCGCCGAGAGCCGATCGCGATGTCGCCCGGCGGTGGCACGGGCGTTGCCGGCGCCGGACAAGACCTCAACGACCTGCGCCGACGTGCCGCCCTGCCGCCCTGCCGAGTCGCCCCGGGCGACGCCGGCCCCGCTGCCCTGCGCGACGTCACCGTCGAATGCGCGGCCGACGGTGCACCCGTGGACGTGGCGGCGATGTTCGCCGGCCGGCGGGTGGTGCTGAACCTGTGGGCGTACTGGTGCCGGCCGTGCCGTGAGGAGCTGCCCGCCCTGGCCGAATACCAGCGCCGGGCCGGCCCGGACGTGACGGTGGTGACGGTGCACCAAGATGACAACCAGGCCGCCGGGCTGGCGCTGCTGACCGAGCTGGGCGTGCGGCTGCCCACCCTGCAGGACGGCCGTCGCCGGGTGGCGGCGGCGTTGCGGGTCCCCAACGTGATGCCCGCGACCGTGGTGCTGGCCGTGGACGGTAGCGTTGCCCGCATCCTGCCGCAGTCCTTCGCCACCGCCGAGGAGATCGCCGCCGCCGTGGAGGGCAGCGGGCGCTGACGTGGGCCGACCAGGATCCGGGACAGAGGGAGACGCGGTGAGAGCTGGCGATTCCCCGCCGTTGGCCCCGTCCTGGCTGCGACCGCTGATGGACAACGTCGACAAGATGCCGAAGGCCTATCTGCACCGGCTGCCCGCCGACGTGCGCACCATGATCACCGCGGCCCACGCCCGGGCGACCATCACCGGATCCCGGCGCGACGCGGCGGTGCTGGTGTTGTTCTCCGGTCCGCCCTCCGACCAGCCGGGCGGCATACCCGAATCGGCCGACCTGCTGGTCACGGTGCGCTCCTCGACGCTGCGCCACCACGCCGGCCAGGCCGCATTCCCGGGCGGGGCAGTCGATCCCGGGGACTCCGGACCGGTGGCCACCGCGCTGCGGGAGGCCAACGAGGAGACCGGGATCGACCCGGGCCGGGTGAAACCGCTGACGGTGCTGGAGAAGGTGTTCATCGCGCCCTCGGGATTTCAGGTGGTGCCGGTGCTGGCCTACTCCGAAGATCCCGGGCCGGTGCGGGCGGTGGACCCGGCCGAGACCGCTGTGGTCGCACGGGTTCCGGTCCGGGCATTCATCAACCCCGAGAACCGGTTGATGGTTTACCGTGATGCGCGCAGTCGGCGGTGGGCCATGCCGGCGTTTCGGCTCAACGAGATGCTGGTCTGGGGATTCACCGCCCAGGTGATCTCGGCGATGTTGGATGTGGCCGGCTGGGCGCAACCCTGGGACCACACCGAGGTGCGCGGGCTGGACGAGGCCATGGCGCTGGTTGGAGGAGAAGGCGGGATATGACGTCGTCGCAGTGGCTGGACATCGCCGTGCTGGCGATCGCCTTCGTTGCCGCAGTATCCGGCTGGCGCTCCGGGGCGCTCGGCTCGCTGCTGTCCTTCGTCGGCGTAGCGCTGGGCGCGATGGCCGGGGTGCTGCTGGCACCGCACCTGATCGAGCACGTCGCCGGGGCCCGGCTCAAGCTGTTCGCGGCGCTGTTTCTGATCCTGGCCATGGTGGTCGTCGGTGAGGTCGCCGGCGTGGTGCTGGGCCGGGCGGTGCGCGGAGCGATTCGCAGCCCCGGGGTCCGGGGCCTGGACTCCATCGTCGGCGTGGTGCTGCAGTTGGTGGTGGTGCTGATCGCGGCCTGGCTGCTGGCCACCCCGCTGACCGCATCCGACCAGCCGAATCTGGCTGCCGCGGTTAACGACTCGCGGGTCTTGCGTCAGGTCGACGAACTCGCGCCGGGCTGGCTCAAGAACGTGCCGCGACGGCTGTCGGCGGTGCTCGACGACTCCGGGCTGCCCGCCGTGCTGGAACCCTTCAGCCGGACCCCGATCGCGGCCGTCGACGCGCCGGACCCGGGTCTGGCCGCCAGCCCGATCGTCGAGGCCACCGCGCCGAGTGTGCTGCGGATCCGCGGCGTGGCGCCTAACTGCCAGAAAGTCTTGGAGGGCACCGGGTTTGTGATCTCACCCAACCGGGTGATGACGAATGCGCACGTGGTCGCCGGCTCGGACAGCGTCACCGTGGAGAGCGGCACCAAGTCCTACGACGCCACGGTGATCTCCTTCGACCCCAAGGAAGACATCTCGATTCTGGCTGTGCCGGATCTGCCGTTGCCGCCCTTGGCGTTCGTCTCCTCGCCGGCCGAACCCGACACCGACGCCCTGGTGCTGGGCTACCCCGGCGGCGGGGTCTTCGAGGCGACCCCGGCCCGGGTTCGCGACACGATCAACCTCGAAGGGCCCGACATCTACCGCACCGCCACCGTCACCCGCAGGGTTTACACCATCAGAGGGACAGTGCAGCAAGGCAATTCCGGCGGGCCCATGATCGACATGGAAGGCCGGGTGCTCGGCGTGGTCTTCGGCGCGGCGGTTGACGACGCCGACACCGGGTTCGTGATGACCGCCGAGGAGGTGGCGAACCAGCTCGCCCGGATCGGTGACACCCAGCCCGTGTCGACCCAGACCTGCGTCGGGGGCGAGTGATTCGGTTCGGTCGCCGCTACACCGGCGGACCGGCGAGTTCGCCCAGGAACCGCGTCAGCTCGGCATTCACCTCATCGGGTGATTCCTCGTGGGCGAAATGTCCCACGCCGGGCAAGGTCACGTACATACCGTGCGGTGCGTATCGCCGGGTCCGATCGACCGGGTCCGCCAGCACGTAGGGGTCGTCTTCGCCGCGCAGATGCAGCAGCGGGATCGTCAACGTGCGAACATCCAGTGCTTTCATGAACCGCCGGCCCTCGGAGCGCAGTTGGCTGCGCACCGCCCAGCGTTGGTACTCCAGCGCAGAATGTGCTGCCGAGGGAATCTGGATCGCGGTGCGCAGGTGCCCGATGGTCTCGGAGAAATCCTCGCCGGCTTGCCATTTCGCCCCGGCTCGGCTGCGTACCAGGTGTTCGATTTCGGCGCCGCCACGGCGGGTCAGGGTGTGCTCGGGCCAGAACGGTATCTGGTAGCGCAGCAACCAGGGCAGCAGCGCGCGGCCCTGATCGGCGCGGGTCAGCGCCGAATTGCGCAGCGCCGCCGGGTGCGGTGAGCTGACCACGGCGATGGCGCGCACCAGCCGCGGGTGCAGCAGCGCGGTCGCCCAGCACACCAGCCCGCCGTCGGCGTGGCCGATCAGGGTCGCCGAGGAGTGCCCCAGGGCGCGGATGAGCCCGGCGGTGTCGCCGGCCAGGGTCCAGCCGTCGTAGCCGCGGGGAGGCTTGTCGCTGCCGCCGTAGCCGCGTAGGTCGACCGCGACGACCCGCACCCCGGCGAGCCCGCGCAACTGGTGGCGCCAGGTCCACCAGAACGAGCCGAACCCGTGCAGCAGCATCACCAGCGGCCGTGCCGTCGGCGGGCCGTCGGCCGTCGCCTCGACGACATGGAAGCGAATGCCGTTGGCGTGGATGTCCCAATGTCGCCACGGCCCGTCGATGCGGGTGATCGACGGATCCGGTGGCGGCACTACCAGCCCGAGGGATCGGTGGTCGGCTTGCCGTCCTGCGCCCCCGGCGCGTGCGGCCCCGAGGAATGCAGGCGTTCGGGGTCGGGCCGCAGCGCGTCGCGGGTCTCGCGCACCGATTCGATGGTCTGGCGCGGCCCCCGGATGCGCCGAACCCGCAGGAATCCCAGCAGCGCCAAGGCCGTGGCCACCGTCAGCATGGTGCCGAAGACGATCAGGTAGGAGGCCCAGGTCTGCAGCCAGATGTCGAGCACCTCGGCGAGGAAGAAGAAGAAAAAGAAGGTGGAGTAGAACAGCACGACCAGGGCCGCGATGAAGAACACGCTGCCGGTCAGGCCCTTCTTGACGTCGCGGGTGATCTCGGCTCGGGCGAGTTCGACCTCCGCTCGCACCAGCGTCGACATCTGCGCCGTGGCGTCCTTGACCAGATCCCCCAGCGACGGGTCGGCGGGCAGTGCGTGTGGATCGGCCAGGGGGATGGTCGCCAGGGTGTTGGGCACCCCGTTGCGGTCCGCCCGTGCTGATCTGTTCGAGGCGCGTTTTGCGTTCCTGCGATCGGCCTTGCTCACTGGCTGTCCTCCCGTTCGCTGTCGTCGCGGCTTAATGTTGCCATGCGGCAGCGGCCGGGGAGTGACCCTGGTAAAGCTGTGGCCGGATTGGGCGGACCTCGCGATAAGCTGTTTTATCCCCACGGGGGTGGAGCTGATCGGACGGGAGAACCGCTGTGCAGATCGCACGCCGCTGGCTGCTGCGCATGATGGCGATGCTGGTGACGTGCGCGACCGCCACCGCGCTGGCCCCCCTCGCCGCACCGGTCCCATGGGCCGCCGCCGACAACAAGGTGGTGATGGGCGGCGGGGCCGGCATCGTGGTCGACGGCGACACGATGTGCACACTGACGGCGATCGGCCACGACAACACCGGCGCACTGATCGGCTTCACGTCCGCGCACTGCGGCGGCCCCGGCGCGGTGGTCGCCGCCGAGGGGTCGGAGGCCAGCGGCACGATCGGCCGGATGGTGGCCGGCAACGACGGCCTGGACTACGCGGTGATCGAGTTCGACCCCGAGCGGGTGACGCCGGTGTCCAATTTCGGCGGGTTCGTCATCGCCGGCATCGGCCCGGACCCGTCCTTCGGCCAGATCGCCTGCAAGCAGGGCCGCACCACCGGCAACTCCTGCGGCGTCACCTGGGGGCCGGGCCAGGATCCGGGAACCATCGTGATGCAGGTGTGTGGCCGCCCGGGTGACTCCGGTGGGCCCGTGGTGGTGAACAACATGCTGGTCGGCATGATTCACGGGGCGTTCAGCGAGGCGCTGCCCACCTGCGTGGTCAAGTACATCCCGCTGCACACCCCCGCGGTGGTGGTGTCGATCAACGCCGTGCTGGGTGATATCAGCGCCAACGACCGGCCGGGCTCGGGTTTCGTCCCGATCGCCTAGTCCGCGGACCGGATCGCGTCGAACACGCTGGGGTCCACCAGGGTTGAGGTATCGCCGAGTGCGCGTCCGTCGGCGACGTCACGCAGCAGCCGCCGCATGATCTTGCCGCTACGGGTCTTGGGCAGTTCGGGGACCAGGTGCACGTTGCGGGGCCGCGCGATCGGTGAGATCTCCACCGTGACACGTTCACGCAGTTCGTCGATGATCGCGCCGCCGACGTCGCTGTGAGACGACGCCAGCACCACGAACGCGCAGATCCGTTGGCCGGTCTGCTCATCGAGGGCCCCGACCACCGCGGCCTCGGCCACCGCGGCGTGCCCGACCAGCGCGGATTCCACCTCGGCGGTGGAGATGCGATGCCCGGACACATTCATCACGTCGTCGATACGGCCCAGCACCCAGATGTCGCCGTCGGCGTCGTAGCGGGCGCCGTCACCGGCGAAGTACCAGCCCTGCTCGGCGAACCGCGACCAGTAGGTGTCGAGGAAGCGCTGCTCATCGCCCCAGATTCCGCGGGCCATCGACGGCCACGGCTGATCGATCACCAGATATCCCGAAACCGGCTCGCCGGCGGCGTCATTCGCTACGAGCAGATCACCATGGTCGTCGACGATGCGCGCGGAGATCCCGGGCAGCGGCCGCATTGCCGCGCCCGGCTTGGCCGCGGCCACACCGGGCAGCGGGCAGATCATCGTCGCGCCGGTCTCGGTCTGCCACCAGGTGTCGACCACCGGCACCGCGTCCGCCCCGATCACCCGCCGGTACCAGCGCCAGGCCTCCGGGTTGATCGGTTCCCCGACCGACCCCAGTAGTCGCAGACTGGACAGGTCGTGGGAGTCCGGGATCTGCCGCCCCCACTTCATGAACGTGCGGATCAGCGTCGGCGCGGTGTAATAGATTGTCACACCGTACTTCTCGATGATTTCGAAGTGCCGGTGCTGGTCCGGGAAGTCCGGGGTGCCCTCGTAGATCACCTCGGTGGCGCCGTTGGCAAGTGGCCCGTATACCGCGTAGGTGTGGCCGGTGACCCAGCCGATGTCGGCGGTGCACCAGAACACGTCGGTGTCGGCCCGCAGGTCGAACACGCAGTAGTGGGTGTAGGCGGCCTGGGTCAGGTAGCCGCCGCTGGTGTGCACGATGCCTTTCGGCTTGCCGGTGGTGCCGGAGGTGTAGAGCAGAAACAACGGCTGCTCGGCTTCGAACGCCTCCGGGGTGTGCTGCGCGGATGCCGCGTCGACCACGTCATGCCACCACAGGTCGCGGCCCGGCGCCCACGCCACCTCGCTGCCGGTGCGGCGCACCACCAGCACATGCTGCACCGACTCGGCACCGGTGACCGCCTCGTCGACCGCCGGCTTGAGCGCCGCGGCCTGTCCGCGCCGGTACTGCCCGTCGGAGGTGATCACGACCTTCGCCTGCGCGTCGTCGATGCGGGATCGCAGCGCATGCGCGGAGAACCCGGCGAAGACCACGGTGTGCAGAACGCCCAACCGCGCACACGCCAGCATCGCGACGATCGCCTCGGGGATCATCGGCAGGTAGATCGCCACTCGATCACCGGCGACCAGACCGAGACCGCTCAGCGCATTGGCCGCCCGGCTGACCTCGGTGAGCAACTGTGCGTAGGTGAGGGTGCGGGCGTCGCCCGGCTCGCCCTCCCAGTGGATCGCCACCCGGTCGCCGTGGCCGGCCGCCACGTGCCGATCCACGCAGTTGTAGGCGACGTTCAGCTTGCCGTCGGCGAACCAGCGGGCGAACGGCGCCGCCGAGTAATCCAGCACCTCGGTGAACGGCGTGTCCCAGTGCAGGCGGCGAGCCTGCTCAGCCCAGAACGCGAGCCGGTCGTCCTCGGCCGCGCGGTAGGCCTCGGCGCCGGTATTGGCGCGGGCGGCGAAGTCGGGGGAGGGCGGGTACGTCGAGGGCGAATCGGCGGGGGCGGTGTCAGGGTTCCGGCTCACGGTCAGCAGCCTAACCACCCGGCGGTAGTGTCACAGCCCGTGATCACCGACCCATTGGCCCCGCTGCTCGAATTGCCCGGCGTCGCCGAGGCCAGCGAGAAGGTCCGCGATGAGCTGGCGCGGGCGCATCGCCACAAGACCAACGTGCGGGGCTGGCGGGTCAGCGCCGCCGAGGCGTCCCTGCGGGCGGCCCGCGCGTCGTCGGTGCTCGACGGGGGCCCCACCGCGGTGGACGCGCGAGCGGCGGGCGATCCGGTGTTCGCCGGCGCCCTGCGGGTGGCCCAGGCCCTCGAGGGCGGGGAGACCGCTCTGGTGGAGGTGTGGCGGCGGGCCCCGCTGCAGGCCCTGGCCCGGCTGCACGTGTTGGCCGCCGCCGATCTGGTCGACGAAGACCACCTCGGCCGGCCGGTGGGCGGCGCCGATGTCGGGCGCCGGCTGGAGATGCTGGCCGATCTGGCCGCCGGTGGCAGCACGGTGCCGGCGCCGGTGTTCGCCGCGGTGGTACACGGTGAGCTGCTCACGCTGGCCCCGTTCGGCAGCGCCGACGGCGTGGTGGCCCGGGGGGCGGCCCGGCTGGTGACGATCGCCAGCGGGCTGGACCGGCACGGCTTGGGGGTGCCCGAGGTGACCTGGATGCGCAAGGCCGGCGAGTACCGCCGCGCGGCGCGGGATTTCGCAGCCGGTTCCACCGAGGGGGTGACCGCGTGGCTGCTGGGGTGCTGCACCGCGATGCACGCCGGCGCGCTGGACGCGCTGGGGATAGCTGAGGCGGGCGCCAAGCGCTGATTCAGCGGCCTGGAGCGAGGCGGAGATCAAAGCGAAGCGGGCGGCGCTCCGAAGGGATTCGGCTCGCCGCCCGCTAGTACGGTACACGGTTACCAAGCGTCCAACGTGGGTTGCGTGGGTGGCCTCGGCGCTCATGCGGTGTTCTTCGGCTGCTGCCCCACCCAAAGGGCTGTCGATACCGATCACGTTCCGCAATTACGCAGGCCCGCAACACTTCTGCCATCTTCGCGGCTATGGCTCCGCGTGGGTACCGCTATCCGTACTCGGAAGTGCGGCTTGGGAGGTCGATCCTTCTCTTCCGGGTCGACCCTGGCCTCGCCGGGCTTCCGTGCTTCCTTTGTACTACGTGACGCATGCCACAGCAAGGCCCAATTGCCAACGGCCGGGACGACGTCACCGGATTGTGACCGCCGGCGTTTGCTGGAGGGGTCGTCCGCGGGCGATGAGGTCAGGTCAGAACGCCAGTCGGCGGAGCAGCGAGTAGGTCAGCGCCCCGGCGGCGACTGCGCTGATACCGACCGCCGCGGTGGTGGCCATAGCCGCCCCGGACGGCGCGGGGATGCGGTCGCGCAGCGACACCGGCCGGGAGAAGGTCAGCACCGGCCACCCGTGGGCGATCGCCTCCTTGCGCAGCGCCCGGTCGGGGTTGACCGCCGAGGGGTGGCCGACCGCCTGGAGCATCGGCAGGTCGGTGATCGAATCCGAATAGGCGTAGCAGTGCTCCAGCGGGTAGCCCTCCCGCGCGGCCAGCTCCCGGATGGCCTGCACCTTGCCTTCGCCGTAGCAGTAGAAGGCGATCTCGCCGGTGTACTTGCCGTCGGCGACGACCATGCGGGTCGCCATGGCGTGGGTGGCCCCCAGCGCCCGGGCGATCGGCGCGACGATCTCCTCGCCGGAGGCCGAGACCACCACGACGTCGCGGCCACACAGCTTGTGGTCGGCGATGAGCTGGGCCGCTTCGGCGAACACCAGCGGCGTGACGATGTCGTGCATCGTCTCGTTGACGATCGCCTTGACCTGTTCGACGTTCCAGCCGGTGCACATGTTGGTCAGATGGCTGCGCATCCGCTCCATCTGATCGTGGTCGGCGCCGGACAGCAGCATCAGGAACTGGGCGTAGCTCGACTTGAGCACGGTGCGGCGATTGATCAGTCCCTGGTCCATGAAAGGTTTGCTGAAAGCCAGTGCGCTGGACTTGGCGATCACGGTGTGGTCGAGGTCCAGGAAGGCCGCGGTGCGGGTTCGGCTGCCCGGCTGCTTCGGTGATCGCAGCGGCTGCGGTGGCCGGGTGCCGGGGTCGGATGCGGTCACCGCTCCAGCATAGGGGCGCGGGGTCGGACGACCCGGTGCTATACCGGAAAGAGCACTTCAGCGCCGTGCAAAGGCGACGCGTCGGCATTTGGCGGCAACACTTGCGCCGAACCGGCCAGTCGTGTGTATAGTGGCATCACTCGGCTTATGCTGAGGGTGTATCGGCCCGACCCCCCGGGGTTGATACACGACGACCTCCGCCTCCTCCCCCCCTGGCGGGGGTCGTCTTTTTTTATCGGTCATTATTCGCTGGAGCGGACGCAAAACCTTCCGGAAAGTGTTCAAAAACAGCAATTATGATCCGATTCGACTTGAAATTCCGATGACTGCTGCCTAGCGGTTTTTCACAGCCGCAAATTTCATCCACATCCATCGCGTAGCGGCTGGCGATGCGGCGAACCGACCGCCACGGTGAGGGCGTGAGCACAGCCGCCGGCCTGTTGGCCCTCGTCACTCAGCCCGCATTGCGTGACGAATTGGAGCGGGTGGGCGCGGCGGTGGGCGTGCGCGTCGTCCATCTCGGCGCCGCCATCCCCAGCCGCAGGGCCTGGACGGCGGCCACCGCGGCGGTGCTCGACGAGGACGCCGCCGCCTCCTGCGTCGCGGCCGGGCTGCCGCGCCGCGCGCACGTCATCGTGCTCACCTCAGCCCAGCCCACCCCGGCCAGCTGGCAAGCCGCCGTCGCGGTGGGGGCGCAGCGCGTCCTGACACTGCCCGCCGACGGCAACGAGCTGGTCGCCGAGCTGGCCGCGGCGGCCGAGTCGGTGCGCGACGGCGGGTGCCGCGGCCAGGCGATCGCGGTCATCGGCGCCCGCGGCGGCGCCGGCGCCTCGCTGCTGGCGACGGCACTGGCGCAGCGCGCCGGTGATGCGCTGCTGGTCGACCTGGACGCCTGGGGCGGCGGCATCGACCTGCTCGCCGGTACCGAGAACATCGCGGGCCTGCGCTGGTGCGACCTGACCGCGCGAAGCGGGCGGCTGACCTGGCCGGCACTGCGCGAGGCGCTGCCCCGCCAGCGCGGGGTGAGTGTCCTTTCCGGGGTTCGCCGCGGCCATGAGAACCACGGGGCCCCGGAGGTCCAGGCTGCCACCGTCGAGGCGGTGGTGGACGCGGGCCGCCGAGGCGGGATCACCGTGGTCTGTGATCTGCCCCGGGGCTTGAGTGATCCGGTGGAGACCGCACTCGGCACAGCCGATCTGGTCGTCGTGGTCAGCCCGTGCGATGTGCGGTCGTGTGCGGCCGGCGCCGTGCTGGCGCCGCGTCTGCACGCGGCCAATCCCAACGTCGGGCTGGTGGTGCGCGGGCCGGCTCCGGGCGGACTTCGTGCCGCCGAGGTCGCCGAGATCATCGGGCTGCCGCTGCTGGCGACGCTGCGGGCCGAGCCGCGGTTGGCCGAGAGGCTCGAGCATGCGGGCTTGCGCCTGCATCGGCGCTCCGCGCTGGCGATGGCCGCCGATCGGATTCTGGGCGTATTGCCCGCGCGAAAAGCCGTGGCAGCATGAGGGATTCGCTGATCGACCGAGTCCGGGAGAGGCTGGCTTCACAGTCGTGGGAGCCCCAGGAGTCCGCCGGGCTGCGTCCCCGGGCGGTGGCCGCGGCGATCCGGGCCGAATCCGGCGGGGTGCTCGGCGACACCGAGATGCTGTCCAACCTGCGGGTGTTGCAGACCGAACTGACCGGTGCCGGGATACTGGAACCCCTGTTGTGCGCGCCTGGCACCACCGATGTGCTGGTCGCCGCCCCGGATGCGGTGTGGGTCGACGACGGAGACGGCCTGCGGCGCACGGAGATCCGGTTCGCTGACGAGACGGCGGTGCGCCGGCTGGCCCAACGGCTCGCAGTGGCCGCAGGACGCCGGCTCGATGACGCCCAACCGTGGGTCGACGGCCACCTCGGCGGGATCGGTACCGGCGAGTTCACCGTGCGCCTGCACGCCATACTGCCGCCGGTCGCCGCCGGCGGGACCTGCTTGTCGCTGCGGGTATTGCGCCCGGCCACCCAGGACGTCGCCGCATTGATCGCCGCCGGCGCGATCGCACCGCCGGCGGCGGCGCTGCTGGACGACATCATCAGCGCTCGGCTGGCGTTTCTGGTCTCCGGCGGCACCGGCGCCGGAAAGACCACTCTGCTGGCGGCCCTGCTGGGGGCGGTACGTGCCGAGGAGCGTTTGATCTGCGTCGAGGACGCCCCCGAACTCCAGCCCCGCCACCCGCATCTGGTCAGGCTGGTGGCCCGCGCGGCCAACGTCGAAGGCGCCGGCGAGGTGGGCTTGCGCGATCTCGTCCGGCAGGCACTACGGATGCGGCCGGACCGGCTGGTGGTCGGCGAGGTCAGGGGCGCCGAGGTGGTCGACCTGTTGGCCGCGTTGAACACCGGGCACGACGGCGGCGCGGGCACCGTGCACGCCAACAGCCCGGCCGAAGTTCCGGCCCGCCTGGAAGCGCTGGCTGCGCTCGGCGGGCTGGACCGGGCCGGACTGCACAGCCAACTAGCCGCTGCCGTCCAAGTGTTGTTGCACGTCGGCCGTGATCTCAGCGGTAGGCGGCGGCTCACCGACATTTCGCTGCTGCGCCGCACCGCCTCGGGCATGGTGCAGACCGCACCGGTGTGGCAGGTCGAGCGGGGCCTGAGTGAGCACGTCACCGAATTCCGCGCCCTGCTGCGCGATCGGCGTCCGAGGTGACCGGCCCGGAGGTCACAGCGGTCACGCTGGCCGCGGCGATACTGCTCGGCGTCCCCCCGCGCCGGCGGCTCACACCGAGTAACCGCCCCGGTCGCCGGGTCAGCCGGTGGGTCGTTCTCGGAACGCTGGGCGGTTGCGCCGCGGTGCTGGCCGCGGTCACGCTGCCGCCGAGCACCTGCCTGGCCGGGGCGGTGTTGGGCGCCACGGCGGCGCTGCGTCAGCGCCGTCGTCGCCGCGGCCGGCGTGCCGTGGCGGAGGCCCGCGCCCTGGAGAGCGCGCTCGATGTACTGGTCGGTGAGTTGCGTATCGGCGCACATCCGGTGCGGGCCTTCGCCGTTGCCGCCGCCGAGACCGGCCACGGACCGGTGGCTGCTGGCCTGCGGGCGGTGGTCGCGCGGGCACGCCTGGGTGCCGACGTTGCGACCGGCCTGCGGGATGCGGCCAAGTCCTCGGCGCTGCCCGTGCACTGGGAACGGCTCGCGGTCTACTGGGAACTCGGCGGCCAGCACGGCCTGGCGGTGGCCACCCTGATGCAGGCGGCGCACAGCGATATCGCTGCCCGGCAACGGTTTTCAGCGCGAGCCGATGCCGGCATGGCCGGTGCGCGAGCCTCTGCCTCGATCTTGGGCTGCCTGCCGGTGCTCGGGGTGGGGCTGGGCCAATTGATCGGGGCCCGCCCGATCGGCTTTCTGCTCGGCGGCCCGGGCGGGGTACTTTCGGTGGTCGGAGTGAGCCTGGTCTGCACCGGATTGCTGTGGTCGGACCACATCACCGGACGTGTGGGTGGCGTCTCGTGAGCACCGCCGCGGTACTGCTCGCGGTGGCCATGCTGACCGCCCCGTCGGCGGTGCGGGCCCGGGCCGGGATACCCCGGCCGGAACGTCGGGTGAACCGCCGGCCGGTGCCGGGCACCGACGCGCTGGCATTGGCCGCCGGCCTCGACGTGTTCGCGCTCTGCCTGACCGCCGGAATGCCGGTCTCGGGTGCGGCAGCCGCGACCGCCCGGTCTGCGCCGCCGGAGTTGGCAGGCGCGCTGCGTCGCGGTGCGGATCTGTTGGCGCTGGGCGCCGATCCGGCTGTCGCGTGGTCGGTACCGGGAGACCGGTTGCTCGACCCGTCGACGATCGCGGTGCTCCGCCTGGCCCGACGGTCGGGCTCCTCGGGCACGGCCCTGGCGACCGGGCTCGGGGAGCTCGCGGCTCACTGCCGCGACGAGGCGGCGCACGCCGCCACGGCCGCCGCGGAGCGGGCCGGAGTGCTGATCGCCGGGCCGCTCGGGGTGTGCTTTCTGCCGGCTTTCGTCTGCCTGGGCATCGTGCCGGTGATCGCCGGGTTGGCCGGTGACGTGCTGCGCTCAGGTCTGCTGTGACCGCCGTTGCTTCGCGGGCGAGCCGCGAGAACCCGGAGTGGGTGAGGGATAAGGGAGATTCCGTGAGAACACAGGTAGTTCGGGTGCGCAACATATTTCGTACCGTCCAGCTCAGGCTGACGCTGCTGGCCTCCGATGAGTCCGGGATGTCGACGGTGGAGTACGCGATCGGGACGATCGCTGCTGCCGCCTTCGGTGCGATCCTCTACACCGTGGTGACCGGAGATTCGATCGTCTCGGCGTTGACCCGGGTCATCGGGCGCGCACTGAACACCAAGGTCTGACGGGCGTTGACCGGGCATGGTCGGCTTGGTGACGATACCGGCGCCAGCACGGTGGAAGCGGCGTTCGCGCTGGCGGCCCTGGTCTCGGTGCTGGTGTTGTGCCTGGCCGGGTTCAGCGCGGTGTCCGCGCAGCTCCGCTGCCTCGACGCCGCCCGGGAGGCCGCCCGGCTGGCGGCGCGCGGCGACACCCCGGCGGCCACGGCCGTGGCCCAGCAGATCGCGCCCGCCGGGGCCGCGATCCGGCTGCGCCCCGACGGCGAGTTTGTGGTCGCGACGGTCACCGTCCGGCCGGCCCTGCTGCCCGGGCTGGCCATTGCCGCCGAGGCGGTGTCGGCCGCGGAACCATCGCGGTGAGGCCGGCGCGGCCACGGTGGCCGCCGCCGCGATGGTCGCGGTGCTGCTGAGTCTCGCCGGTGGCGGCCTCTTGCTCGGCGCGGCGGTCATCGCGCGGCACCGGGCGCAGACGGCCGCCGACCTGGCCGCCCTGGCCGGTGCACGCCTGATCCCGGCCGGCGCGGAAACCGCCTGCGCGCAGGCGCGGAGACTGGCCGCCCGCCTGGGTGCCGGTGAAAGCGACTGTGCGGTAGACGGACTCGATCTGGTGATGACCGTCGCGGTCGCCATACCCGGTTGGCGCATCGGGCCGGCCCGAGCGACGGCCCGAGCCGGGCCGGCCGGCCGGAGCTGATGCTAGGAGGCGCCGGCGGCCGGACCCAGCCCGGCGTCGGCCAGGTCCCGCGCGGTCGGCAGCCGCATCGCGATCAAACCGGCGTAGGTGCCCTCCTCGAGCTCCACCCGGTTCACCGTCACATGCACCGGCTCCCAGCCGCCGTCGGCCTGGCGCAGCCGCAGCACCCCGGTGGCCGGTCCCTGAGTGAAGTCGCTGGTCATGCGGGTGATCAGGGCTTCGTCGTCGGGGTGAACCCGTGGCGCATCCACCGTGCCCCGCCAGTCGTAGAACGGACACGGGTCGTCCAGCCACTTCAGCAGTCGCCAGTCGGTCAGGTCCACCATGGCCCGGTGCACCCCGGGCTGGGCCAGCCCGTGCAGGATCTGCTGCGCCAAGAAGTCGGGACGCTGCACGGTGCCGTCGAGCTGCCCGCGCCAGTTCATGCCGCGCGACACCAAATGGTCACGCCCACTGGTGGGATCGGTTTCCCAGGCGGTGCGCGCCACGAAACCCACTCGGATGGTCTCGCCGCGGAAATCGGTGATATCCCAACTGCTGCAAATGGATTGGCCGGGCTCGGCGCGAATCGCCAACGCCAGCACCTTGTTCTCGTTCGGGCTGAAGTCCCGGGCCGGCAGCTCCTCGGCGAACGCCCGGCCGTGGGTGGCCTCCACCTCGGGATCCTTGCCGCCGTTGGCCAGCGATTCCTTGGTGTCGGTGGCGACCCCCAGCGTCAGATCCCATTTCAGCGGGCCCGGGGTGGGGCGCTCCGGCGGCTCGACGTCGGTCGGGCCGCTCCAGACGTGCACGCCGTGCACGTGACCGTCGGACATCACCACCGGCTCGGTGCGGATCACCCGATCGTGCTTGGGGGTGATGCTGGCCAGGCTCTGCCCGGTACGCACCGATTCGGCGATCGCGGTCTGGATCGCGGCCAGGTGCGGGCTACGACGCAGGAACTGCGCGATCGGCACCAGATTCTTCACCTGGCGTCCCTGCGCGACGACTGCCGGTTCATCGCCGAGTGTCTCCACCAGCAGCCAGTCATGTGCCATAACCTGCGATTTTACGGCCACCGGTTTACTACCAGCACCAAAGCAGGCATTTACCCTGTTTCACAGCCTGACTGCAGGTAGCGTCAGTGGTTTTCGAGTTGCGCCGCTCGGTTACAGCCGGTAACTTACGGCCGCGTCCGGCTTGTCACCGGGTTTGGGAACGGCTCGCCTTTTCGAGCGTTCGTCATGCGGCTCCGCCGGCGTATCGGTGTGGCGCACTTGGCCCACTGCGCGTCTGCGGGGGTAGCCGATCGGGGGAGTCGGCCGTTCGGGGGGTCGGCCGACTCCCCGCCATCATTGGCGAGCGCGGTTCAGCTCGCCGAGCACCAATCGCAGTACCCGCACCGCGGCGTCCTTGTCCAACGGGTCGTTGCCGTTTCCGCACTTGGGTGATTGCACGCACGACGGGCAGCCGTGCGGGCATTCGCAGGACTCGATCGTCGCCGCGGTGGCCGCCAACCAGGTGGGTGCCGCGCGAAAACCGCGTTCGGCGAACCCGGCGCCGCCCGGATAGCCGTCGTAGACGAACACGCTGGGCAGTCCACCCAGCGCGCCGGGCCCCAGCGCAGTAGACAGGCCGCCGATGTCACCACGATCGCAGCTGGCCACCAGCGGCAGCAGCCCGATCGCCGCGTGCTCGGCGGCGTGCAGCGCCCCGGGGATTCGCGGTTCGGCGATGCCGCATTCAGCAAGGGCCTCGGCGGCGACGGTGTAGACCACCGCCGTGGTCGGCAGCGTCGCCGGCGGCAGGTCCAGCTCGACGAAATCCAGCACCTCGCCGGTGGGCAGTCGGCGCAGGTAGCCGACGATCTGGCGGGTCACCGTGACCGGCAGCAGGCCGAGGCTGACCGGCCCGAAGAACGTGCGCTCGCCGTCACCGGTCACGTCGATGTCGGTGATCTCTCGCGCGAACGTCGCGTAGCCGGGATCCTCGGTGTGCACGAAGGCGATCTGGCGCTCGGTGTCCAGCGAGTCGACCACATAACTCTCGCCCTGGTGCAGATACACCGCACCGGTGTGCACGGTGGCCGGCGCCCGGCCGGCGTCGACGTTGCCCAGCAGCCGGCCGGTGTCGGCCTCGAGGATCACCACTTGCCCACCGGCCGATCCCCGGATGTCCACCGCCGGATGCGGGTCGAGCCCGGGTGCCGGGAAGTACTTCTCGGACCGTCGGCGCAGCAGCCCGTCGTCGACCAGGTCCTCGGCGACCTGCTCGGCGCCCAGCCGGCGCACCTCGCTGAGGGTCAGCGGCAGTTCGGCGGCCGCGCACAGCAGCTGAGGCCCCAGCACATAGGGGTTGGCCGGATCGATCACCACCTGCTCGATCGGCTTGTCGAGCAGCGCTGCGGGGTGATGCACCAGGTAGCTGTCCAGCGGGTCGTCGCGGGCGATCAGCACGATCAGCGCCGTCTGGCCGCGCCGCCCCGAGCGCCCGGCCTGCTGCCAGAACGACGTCACGGTGCCGGGGAAGCCGGCGATCACCACCGCGTCCAGCCCGGCGATGTCCACCCCGAGCTCCAGGGCGTTGGTGGTGGCCAGGCCGTACAGCTCACCGTCGGCCAGCGCACGTTCCAAGGCCCGGCGGTCCTCGGCCAGATAACCCGCCCGGTAGGAGGCGATCTTGTCGACCAGCGCCGGGGCGACCGATTCCAGCCGGGTGCGGGCCGCCAGCGCGGTGAGTTCGGCGCCGCGGCGGGACCGGACGAACGTCAGGGTGCGGGCGCCCTCGGCGATCAGGTCGGCCATCACCCGGGCCGCTTCGGTGCCGGCGGCGCGGCGCACCGGTGCGCCGTTCTCCCCGGTCAGGTCGGTGCGCAGGGCCGGCTCCCACAGCGCCACCGTCCGGGCGCCGTGCGGCGACCCGTCCCTGGTGACCTCGGCGACCGGCTGGCCGATCAACGCCGAGGCGCTGGCGCCCGGTTCGGCGGTGGTGGCACTGGCGAAGATCACCGCCGGCCCCGGCCCCGTCGAGTAGCGCGCACACAGCCGCAGCAGGCGGCGCAGCACCATCGCCACATGTGACCCGAAGATGCCCCGGTAGTAGTGGCATTCGTCGACGATCACGAAGCGCAGCCCCCGCAGGAAGACCGCCCAGCGGGCATGGTTGCGCAGCAGCGACAGATGGATCATGTCCGGGTTGGAGAACACCCAGCGCGACCGCTCCCGGGCGAACCGGCGCAGCTCGGCGGGGCTGTCGCCGTCGTAGGCGGTCGGGGCCACCGCCCCGGCCATACCCGCGGCGCCGTCCAGCCGCGGGACCGCCGCGGTCAGGGCGTGCGCGGTGCGCAGCTGATCGTGGCCCAACGCCTTGGTCGGTGACAGATACAGCGCCCGGGCGCGCGGATCGGCCGCCAGCGCGTTCAGCACCGGAAGCTGGTAGGCCAGCGACTTCCCCGATGCCGTGCCGGTGCTGATCACCACGTGACGCCCGGCGTGGGCGAGGTCGGCGGCGGCCAGCTGATGCGACCACGGCGCGTCGATGCCGCGCTCGGTGAAGGCGGCGATGACGTCGGGGTCGGCCCACTGCGGCCAGGCGCCCACCTGCCCCTCCGCTGCCGGCAGGTCGGCGACGTGGCGCAGCGGGAGTTCACCGGGTTCGCTGCCGGCGAGGGCGGCGGCCAGCAATTCACCGCCGAAATTCACCGTCATTCGCCTCGCCCCTGATCGCCCGCATGGAAAGTCCGCCGCCGTATTGTTCACCCTGCCTCAAACCTTCGACAGGCTATTTAGGCACCGCAGTCTGTCCTCGACGCGATGAACATGGTTGACTGATGGACGGTCGTAGCTTCTGTGTTCGTGTAAGCCTTCGCAGGATCTGTGGTTGCGGCCGCAGTGCCCACGGGGAAGGGGCCGGTGCCCGCATCGGTCGACAGCCAGGGTACGGCGGCCGGAACAGGCCCGGGGCAGCGAAGGGCGGTGCCCCGAACAACGGTGCATCGCACCGGGCAAGAAGAGTAAGGAAAGATCGACAAATGCCACAGGGAACTGTGAAGTGGTTCAACGCGGAGAAGGGCTTCGGCTTCATCGCGCCTGAAGACGGGTCAGCGGACGTGTTTGTCCACTACACGGAGATCCAAGGGTCCGGCTTTCGCACCCTCGAGGAAAACCAGCGCGTGGAGTTCGAGGTCGGGCAGAGCCCCAAGGGCCCGCAGGCCACGGGCGTCCGCGCCGTCTAAGCAACTGGATTCGGTACCCCCCGGGCAGCTCCCCCCAACGGAGCAGAACCGGGGGGTTTCGTTTCGGGCGGGTCGGACCGGTTGGGCCGATCCCGTCGCTGCCGGAAGGTGGACCGGCCTACTGTCGGTGACGTGAGCCAGCTTTCCTTCTTTTCGGCAGAGTCGGTGCCGCCCAGTGTCGCCGACCTCACCGGGGTGCTGGCCGGCCCGGGACAGATCATCATGGCGGCCGGCGGCGCCCGGCTCTCGGTCGTGGTCGATGCGCAGTGGCGGGCGGTGGCCCTGGCCGAGATGATCAGCGAGGCCGGTCTGCTGCCCGAGATCACCCGCACCGAGGAGGACACCCCGTTGGTGCGGACCGCGGTGGATCCCCGATTGCGCGCACTGGCCGAAGCCTGGACCCGCGGAGCGGTCAAGACCGTGCCGCCGGGGTGGCTGCCGGGCCCGCGGGCGCTGCGGGCATGGACGCTGGCCTCCGGCGCCGCGGAAGCCGACCGGTATCTGCTCGGCCTGGACCCCCACGCACCGGAAACCTTCGCGCCGCTGGCCTCGGCCATGATGCGGGTCGGGATCGCGCCCACCCTGATCGGCACCCGCGGCAGCCGGCCCGCGTTGCGGATCACCGGCCGACGCAGGCTCTCCCGGCTGGTGGAAAACGTCGGGGAAGCACCGGCCGATCCCGAGGCGTTGGTCCAGTGGCCGCGTGTCGAGGCGCCGATCCCGGGCCATCTCCGTCACCTTTGAGACAATTCCGCTCTGTACGCCGGTTTGCGTCGGCATGGCCGTCAGTGCGAGATTGTCAGTTGTCCACCGGCGGCGCGGCCTGCAGGTGGGGACAGAAGTGGAGCGTAAGCGCAGTTGGCTGACCCCGGCCGCAACGGCGGCACAAATTCACCTGTGCGGCGACTCGTCATTGTCGAGTCGCCCACGAAGGCACGAAAAATTGCCGGTTACCTGGGCAGTAACTATGTCGTCGAGTCCTCTCGCGGGCACATCCGGGACCTGCCGCGCAACGCCGCGGACGTGCCGGCGAAGTACAAGACCGAACCCTGGGCGCGTCTGGGCGTCAACGTCGACGCCGACTTCGAGCCGCTCTACATCGTCAGCCCGGACAAGAAGAGCACCGTCACCGAACTCAAAGGCCTGCTCAAAGACGTCGACGAGCTCTATCTGGCCACCGATGGTGACCGGGAGGGCGAGGCGATCGCCTGGCACCTGCTGGAGACCCTCAAGCCGCGCATCCCGGTCAAACGGATGGTGTTCCACGAGATCACCGAGCCGGCGATCCGCAACGCCGCCGAGAACCCCCGTGACCTCGACATCGACCTGGTAGACGCCCAGGAGACCCGCCGCGTGCTGGACCGGCTGTACGGCTACGAGGTCAGCCCGGTGCTGTGGAAGAAGGTCGCCCCGAAGCTGTCGGCGGGCCGGGTCCAATCGGTGGCCACCCGCATCATCGTGCAGCGCGAACGCGAGCGGATGGCCTTCCGCAGCGCCTCCTACTGGGACGTGGTCGCTCAACTGGACGCCAGCGTCTCGGATCCGACCGCATCCCCGCCCACCTTCACCGCCCGGCTGGTGGCCGTCGACGAGCAGCGGGTGGCCAGTGGACGTGATTTCGACTCGCTGGGGGCGCTGAAGAAGCCCGACGAGGTCAGAGTGCTCGACGAGGCGGCCGCGAACGCGCTGGCGGCCGGGCTGCAGGGCGCGTCGCTGACCGTGACCTCGGTGGAGGACAAGCCCTACACCCGGCGGCCCTATGCGCCCTTCATGACCTCGACGTTGCAGCAGGAAGCCGGTCGCAAGCTGCGGTTCTCCGCCGAACGGACGATGAGCATCGCCCAGCGGCTCTACGAGAACGGCTACATCACCTACATGCGTACCGACTCGACGACGCTGTCGCAGTCGGCCATCGATGCCGCACGTACCCAGGCCCGTCAGCTCTACGGCGAGGAGTACGTCTCGCCGTCGCCGCGGCAGTACACCCGCAAGGTCAAAAACGCCCAGGAGGCCCACGAGGCGATCCGGCCGGCCGGCGAGACGTTCGCGACCCCCGACGCGGTGCGCAACGAGCTGGGCAGCGACGAGTTCCGGCTCTACGAGCTGATCTGGCAGCGCACCGTTGCCTCGCAGATGGCCGACGCCCGTGGCACCACCCTGAGCCTGCGGATCGGTGGGCAATCGGGGAGTCAGCAGGTGACGTTCGCCGCCAGCGGCCGCACCATCACCTTCGCCGGGTTCCTCAAGGCTTACGTGGAGACCGTCGACGAGCTGGCCGGCGGCGAAGCCGACGACGCCGAGCGCCGGTTGCCGCAGTTGAGCCAGGGCCAGCGGGTGGATGCCACCGAGCTGACCCCGGACGGGCATTCGACCAACCCGCCCGCGCGCTACACCGAGGCCTCACTGGTCAAGGCGCTCGAGGAGCTGGGTATCGGGCGGCCCTCGACCTATTCGTCGATCATCAAGACCATCCAGGACCGCGGCTACGTCTACAAGAAGGGCAGCGCGCTGGTCCCGTCCTGGGTCGCGTTCGCCGTGATCGGGCTGCTCGAACAGCACTTCCGCCGGCTGGTCGACTACAACTTCACCGCCGCCATGGAAGACGAGCTGGACGCGATCGCCGCCGGGCGCCAGCGCCGGGTCGACTGGCTGCACAATTTCTACTTCGGCGGCGACTACGGCGTGGACGACTCGATCGCGCGGGCCGGGGGCCTCAAGAAGCTGGTCGGGGTCAACCTGGAGGGCATCGACGCCCGCGAGATCAACTCGATCAAGCTGTTCGACGACGCCGAGGGCAGGCCGGTCTATGTCCGGGTCGGCAAGAACGGCCCGTATCTGGAGCGCATGGTCGCCGGCGACGACGGCGAGCCGACCCCGCAGCGGGCCAACCTGGACGACTCGCTGCCGCCGGACGAGCTGACCCTGGCGCTGGCCGAGGAACGCTTCGCCACGCCGCAGGAGGGCCGGTCGCTCGGTGTCGACCCGGCCACCGGGCACGAGATCGTCGCCAAGGACGGCCGGTACGGCCCGTACGTGACCGAAATCCTGCCCCCGCCCCCCGACGACGAGTCCGGCAGCACTGCCAAGAAGGGCAAGAAGCCGACCGGACCGAAGCCCCGCACCGGGTCGCTGCTGCGCAGCATGGATCTGCAGACGGTGACCCTCGACGACGCGCTGAAACTGTTGTCGTTGCCGCGGGTGGTCGGTGTCGACCCCGGGTCGGGTGAGGAGATCACCGCGCAGAACGGCCGCTACGGCCCGTATCTCAAGCGCGGCACCGATTCTCGATCACTGTCGACCGAGGAGCAGATCTTCGACATCACCCTCGAGGAAGCGCTCAAGATCTACGCCGAGCCGAAACGCCGTGGCCGCCAAGCGGCTTCGGCGCCACCGCTGCGTGAACTGGGTGCCGACCCGGCGACCGGCAAGCCGATGGTGATCAAGGACGGCCGGTTCGGTCCCTACGTGACCGACGGTGAGACCAACGCCAGCCTCCGAAAAGGTGACGAGGTGGCATCGATCACCGATGAGCGTGCCGCGGAGCTGCTCGCCGACCGGCGGGCCAAGGGACCGGTCAAACGGGCCACCAAGAAGACCACCCGCAAGGCGCCGGCGAAGAAGGCCGCCAAGCGCTGAGTCAGTCCGCCGCGGCGGAGGTTTCGCTGTCTTCGGTCGGGATCGCTTCGACCACGGCAAGATTCACCGGCCGTGCCAGTTGAGTGGGCACGGCGCGGCCCCGCAGCTCGACGATCTCGCCCACCTCCCAGCACAATGCCTCGGAGTCGACCGCCCCACTGACCGCGACCGCCGAAGCCAGCACATGGCCCTGCTCCAGCTTGGCCAGCTCGGTCAATCGGGCGGCCTCGTTGACCGGGTCGCCGATCACGGTGTACTCGAAGCGGGCCCGGGCGCCGATATGACCGGCGATGGCCCGCCCGGCGGAGACGCCGATGCCGAACTCCTCCGACCCGAGCACCGGCAGCAGCCCGTCGTGCAGTTCCCGCGCCGCCGCCAGAGCGGAGCTGCAGGCGTCAGGGTGCTCGATCGGCGCGCCGAAGATGGCCAGCGCGGCGTCACCCTGGAACTTGTTGACGAAACCGCCGTGCCGCCCGACGGCCTCGACCACCACCCGGAAGAACTCGTTGAGCAGGTTCACCACCTCGCTGGGCGGTCGTGTCGACGCGAGCTGGGTGGAACCCACCAGATCGATGAACAGCACCGCGACATCGCGTTCCTGGCCTCCCAGCTCGGTGCCGCGCTCCAGCGCACGCCGGGCCACGTCCTCGCCGACGTAGCGTCCGAACAGGTCGCGCAGTCGCTGCCGCTCGGCAAGATCACGCACCATGTCGTTGAACCCCGCCTGCAGCAGGCCCAGTTCGCTGGCGTCGTAGATCTGCATGTGCGCGTTGTAGTTACCGCGTTGCACCTCCCCGAGCGCCCAGCGCAGCTGGCGCAGCGGGTCGGCGATCGACATCGACACCAGCACGGTGCCGACCAGACCGATCCCCAGGGCGGCCAGTGCCATGAACAGGATCGGGGTGAACAGCTTGTCCGCCGAGGCATTGAGCAGCGAGGTCTTGGCGGCCAGCACCGACAGCACGATCGCCAGCAGCGGCACCCCGGTCGACAGCAGCCAGGTCAACAGTTGGCGCAGGATGACCCCGGGCGCCAGCAGGTTCTCCGGCGCCCCACCGCGCAGTGCCGCCACGGCCACCGGCCGCAGCACCCGCTCGGACTGCAGGTAGCCGATGATCGCGGTGGCCGCCGCTCCCAGCGCGGTGGCGGTGACCACCACCGGCACCACGTCGTGGGCCACCGGCCAGCTGACGATGACGAACACCACCCCGCCCACCGTCCAGTAGCTGATGCTGATCAGTGAGCGGTAGAAGGGCATCCGCAGCGCCCGGGACCGGGCCAGTTCGGTGTCGGCCGGGTCGGCGCCGGCGTCGGGGTCGGTGAGCAGGGCCTCTCGGCGTTGCCAGCGGAACACCGGCATGAGCAACGAGGTGCTCACCGTGAAGCCGAAGGCGAACAGCAACAACAAGGTGACGGCGAACCACACCAGGTTGGTGCGTGGCAGGTCCTGCAGATTGATCCGGTCCTCGATCGGCAGCCCGAACCGCAGGAAGCCGAACACGAACAGCGAGCCGATGATGTCGGCCTGCAACATGCTCAGGGTGAACACCGGCCACGGCGTGCGCAGCACCCAGCGGACGAATCGGTTGATCCGTCCCGCCAGGGTCTTGGTGCTCACCAGGACACCGTATCCGGCGGGGCGACAAAGCCGGAGTCCGAATGTCGCGGCCAGCCGCTACTGTGACCGGTGATGTCCGGGGTTTTCGCACGGTTGGTAGGCCAGCAGACGGTGGAGGCCGAGCTGTTGGCGGCGGCCCGCTCGGCTCGGGGTGATTCCGCTCACAGTGCGGTCTTTGCCGGCGGGATGTCGCACGCCTGGCTGATCACCGGGCCGCCCGGTTCGGGCCGATCGATCGCGGCACTGTGCTTCGCGGCGGCGCTGCAGTGCACCGCCGACGACGCCGAGGGTGGGCCGGGCTGCGGACGGTGCCGTGCCTGCACCACCACGATGGCCGGCACGCACGCCGATGTGCGGCGGGTGGTGCCCGAGGGGTTGTCGATCGGCGTCGATGAGATGCGGGCCATCGTGCAGGTCGCCTCCCGGCGGCCCGGGACCGGCCGGTGGCAGATCGTGGTGATCGAGGACGCCGACCGGCTCACCGAGGGTGCGGCCAACGCCCTGCTCAAGGTCGTCGAGGAGCCGCCGCCGTCGACGGTGTTCCTGCTGTGCGCGCCCTCGGTCGATCCGGAGGACATCGCGATCACGCTGCGGTCGAGGTGCCGGCACGTGGCGCTGGTGACCCCGGCGCCGGCGGCGATCGCCGAGGTGCTGGCCGAGACCGACGGCCTCGACGCCGAGACGGCCGCGTGGGCGGCGGCGGTCAGCGGCGGGCATGTGGGCCGGGCCCGGCGGCTGGCCACCGATCCCGAGGCCCGTCAGCGGCGTCAGCGGGCGCTGGCGCTGGCCCGGGATGCGGCCACCCCGTCGCGGGCGTTCGCCGCGGTCGACGAGCTGGTGGCCGCCGCGGAGTCCGAGGCCCGGGATCTGACCGCCGAGCGGGCCGAGGCCGAGACCGAGGAGCTGCGCACCGCACTGGGCGCCGGCGGCACCGGCAAGGGCACCGCCGGGACGCTGCGCGGCACCGCCGGGGTGATCAAGGACCTGGAGCGGCGGCAGAAGTCGCGCCAGACCAGGGCCTCGCGTGACGCGCTGGACCGGGCCCTGATCGACCTCGCGTCCTATTTCCGGGACGCGTTGCTGACCGCATCCGGTGTCGGCACCGCCAGGCCCAACCACCCGGACATGGCCGACGCGGTGGCGGCGATGGCCGCCCACTCATCGGCGCCCGCGCTGCTGCGCTGCATCGAGGCGGTGCTCGAATGCCGCGAGGCGCTGGCGGTGAACGTCAAGCCCCGGTTCGCCGTCGGCGCCATGGTCGCCACCATCGGTCAGGCGCTGCGGGCCGACCTGTAAACTCGGCTGGTCCGGAAGCGCCGGGCAGGCCGCCTTAGCTCAGTCGGTAGAGCGATTCACTCGTAATGAATAGGTCAGGAGTTCGATTCTCCTAGGCGGCTCCATCTACCAGAGGAAACGCTGGCAGCAGAGCTAAGCGTTGCTTCACAAGCGGTCGGATCGACTCCTTTCCGACTACATTCACGGGCTACTTTCCCCACGAGGAACCTGTCCAGGGCTTCCCGAGCATCCGGGCCGGTGGTTTTTCCGCTCGCTGTAGTGGCCTTCGGCGGTGGTCAAGTATGCGTGTCCGAACTGCTACCAGGCGGCCTCGACGCAGAGGTGGTCTCGCACGATGGTGCCGGCGGTTCGCCGTCGCGGTTCTTCAACACCACTCCGGCCGGCCCTGACGGTCCATACAACGTGGTGAGCACTTCGACCCCGCGCTTTGGCAACCACTGTCACCGGTGGAGCATCGTGTTTGCGGGTGTCCTGCGGTGACAGACTGGCCGGGAATGACGGCCGAGGGTGCTATCGAACCGCAGACCGCGGCGCAGTACCGGCAGATTCCGCTCAGCGTCCTCGGTTGACTTCTTGGTACGACGGATCTTTCGGCGGTCTCCCTCGGTGTCGCGGATGTAGGTCCGTGCCTCGAACAGATCCTTGCCAAGCTGGGCTGTGGTGGTCTTCCCGTGCTCGCCGGGGTGCATTCTTGGCTGGGTTGCGTGATGAGCGGCGATGCCTTCGTCAGAGCGCCGGTTGGGCATCGCAGCGATGGTGACACGCGTGTGCTCAGCGGCCGAGCCGACGAATCGGTTGTGACGGCGGACAAGTCGGCCCGACCGGCAACGGGGCGTATCGCATCAGCGCTCGGTTCGAAATTGTCGCAGCAGATTGTCGAACACCGTCCACATCTCGGATTCTGCGGCTGCGGTGTGGAGGGCGTCAGCGGCGGGTGATTCGGGTACACGGGCAGGGGTGATTACTCCGACCGTCGGTCCAGCCCGGCTCTCGGCGATGGGGCGCACCGCCAGCCCCGTTGGCACACCGAACGCATACAGCCATGCGTGTGAGGCGATCGTCGCCAGATGCGCGCGGTCTAGGTGCGCATAGATGGCGCCCACCGTGTCAGCCTCAAGTACCGGCTGCAGCAGTACACCGGCAGCGGCCATGTAGGCGTCGAGGATGCGGCGGTTCCGCATCTCCGGGGTGAGCACACACAACGGAAGGGTGGCCGCCTGCGCCCAGGTGACGGTCTGTGCCGCCATCACGTCGCTGTCCTGCGGTGCCAGTAGCACATAACGCTCTTGGTACAGCGGCGTTTGCCGGCAGCCCGGCGGGGTTTCTTCGTCGAGGTAGGTCACCCCGGCATCGATCTCGAAATCAGCCAATCGGCGGGCGATCTCGCGTGAGGACAGGGCTTCTACCCGGACGCTAGCCGCAGGGTGGGAGGCGAGCAGCCGGGATGTCAACAACGGGATCGCGGACACTGAGGTCGGAATCGCGGCGATTCGCGCGGTCATATTCAGCCGTCCGCGCATGCGTTCTACATCGGCGAGCAACTCATCACGCTCGGCAATGATGCGGTGTGCCCAGCTGAGTACGCGTGCCCCTTCGATGGTGAACCCCTCGAATCGATGTCCTCGCAGGACGATCGGTACCCCGAGGTCACGCTCGAGACGGCGGATCGCTACCGACAATGTTGGCTGGCTGATGTGGCAGACGGTCGCGGCCCGCCCGAAGTGCCGTTCCCGAGCCAGTGCCACCAGATACTCCAGTTGTACGATCTGCACATTGGCTTTCACGTGAACTCCTGATTGATAGGTCTGAATTATCGAAGCATGTGAAATGGTCATCACCAAACCGTTGTGGGCGGGGATGTGGCTCCTGAGAATGGTTGAGTGTTCCGCCCTAAGGCTGATTTCGACTTCGATGAAGATGACGTCGTCGCCACCCATGAGAAGGCCCATGCGGCCGGGTTGAAGGCAGTGGTGGTCTCGCTGCAACGCGGTATCGGGCAGATGGGTTTCACCCGCACCGCCCGCACCCTGGCGCGGCTCAATCAGCGAGATGGTTTCGATTGCCCCGGTTGCGCGTGGCCGGAAACCCCGGGGCATCGCAAATATGCCGAGTTCTGCGAGAACGGAGCCAAAGCCGTCGCAGAGGAGGCCACCACCCGGCGAGTGGGACCCGAATTCTTCGCGCAGCATTCCATCGCGGATCTGCTGGAGCGCACCGAGTACTGGCTCGGCCAGCAGGGTCGTCTCACCCATCCGATGGTGTTGCGGGACGGCGCAACCCACTATCAGCCGATCAGCTGGGAGTCGGCGTTCACACTGATCGCTGACGAACTCCGCGCGCTCGACACGCCTGATTCGGCGGCGTTCTACACCTCTGGGCGCACCTCCAACGAAGCCGCCTTCCTGTACCAGCTGCTGATCCGCAGCTTCGGCACCAACAACATGCCCGACTGCTCCAACATGTGCCACGAGTCCTCGGGCGCTGCACTCGACGGAAGCATCGGCATCGGCAAGGGCTCGGTGTCAGTCCCCGACCTCGAACACGCTGACCTCATCTTGGTCGCCGGCCAGAACCCCGGGACCAACCATCCGCGGATGCTGTCGGTGCTGGAGAAGGCGAAAACCAACGGCGCCAAGGTGATCGGCATTAATCCGCTACCTGAAGCGGGACTGCTTCGGTTCAAGGACCCGCAGAAGCTGCACGGAGTCGTCGGTCACGGTATCCCCATCTCGGATGATTTGCTGCAGATCCGGATCGGTGGTGACCAGGCGCTGTTCCAGGGGCTGGCCAAACTGCTGCTGGAAGCCGAGGATCGCAACCCCGGCACGGTGCTGGACCGCGATTTCATCGCCAAGCACTGCGCTGGTTTCGATGAGTACGCCGCGCATATCCGCGGTGTCGACCTCGACACCGTACTCGAGGCCACCGGTTTGACCCGCCGGCAGATCGACGACACCGCCGCAGCGCTGCTCTCGTCGAAGAAGACCATCATCTGCTGGGCGATGGGCCTGACTCAGCAGACTCACGGTGTTGCCACCATCCAGGACGCCACCAATCTGCTTCTCCTGCAGGGAATGATCGGAAAGCCAGGGGCGGGTGTATGCCCAGTGCGCGGTCACTCGAACGTTCAAGGCGACCGAACAATGGGGATCTGGGAGAAGATGCCCGAGTCATTCCTAGCCGCTTTGGACGTCGAGTTCGGTATCACCAGCCCGCGCCATCACGGCTACGACGCCGTAAACACCATCCGCGCCATGCGTGACGGCAAGGTCCGGGTTTTCATGGCAATGGGCGGCAACTTCGTCTCCGCGACCCCGGATACTGTCGTCACCGAGGCCGCGTTGCGTAATTGCGCTCTGACTGTGCAAGTCTCGACGAAGCTGAATCGCTCGCATCTGGTCACCGGCCGTACCGCGCTGATCCTTCCATCGCTGGGCCGCACCGACAAAGATATGGCGGGGGGCCGCAAACAAGCTGTCACCGTGGAGGATTCCATGTCAGTGGTGCACCTGTCTCGCGGTAGGCTCACACCGCCAGGTCCCGAGGTGCGGAGCGAGGTGGGGATCGTCTGCGGTGTGGCACGAGCTCTCTTTGGGCCCGATCATTCGGTGCCGTGGGCGCGGTTCGCTGCCGACTACGATCGTATCCGCGACTCGATCGCCCGGGTGGTTCCTGGCTTCACCGATTTCAACACCCGCGTGCGCCAGCCCGACGGGTTCGTCCTGCCCCACCCGCCGCGGGACAACCGCGAGTTCAAGACGGCAACCGGCAAGGCCAATTTCGTGGTCCACGATCTGCATTGGCTGCCGGTGCCGCCGGGCCGGCTGATCCTGCAGACCATGCGCAGCCATGACCAATACAACACCACCATCTACGGCCTCGACGACCGCTACCGCGGCGTCAAAGGTGGCCGCCGCGTGGTGTTCTGTCACCCAGACGACATCGCCGCCGCCGGCTGCGCCGATGGCGCCCGGGTGGATCTGGTGTCGGAGTGGACGTTGCCCGACGGGAGCATCCAGGAGCGCCGCGCCGAGGGCTTCCGGTTGGTGTCCTATCCCACGCCGCGCGGGAACGCGGCGGCCTACTATCCAGAAACCAACCCGCTGATCCCGCTGGATCACACCGCCCGCAAGTCCAACACCCCGGTATCCAAGGCCGTCACCGTCCGTCTCGAGCGTCGCGCCTGATGGGTCGGGTTACCACACGCGTCCGGATCACCCGGCTGACCGGCCAGCAGTGCGCCGCGTGGCCGGACACCCTGGCTGTGGAGGAACCGCTCGAGATTCGAGTAGCCGGCCGCCCGCTGGCGGTGACCATGCGCACACCCGGCGCCGATGTGGAACTCGCGCAGGGATTTCTGCTGACCGAAGGTTTCATCACTGACCGCTCAGACGTTGCCACTGTGCGGTACTGCAACAGCCGTGCCGCCGAGGGAACCAACACATACAACGTGCTCGACGTGGATCTCGCGCCGGGGGTGACGCCGCCCGAGACCGGGTTCGAGCGCAACTTCTACACCACCTCTTCGTGTGGGGTGTGCGGGAAGGCGTCACTGGAGGCCATCACTCAGCGTACGCGGCACCATCCCAGCGCCGATACCACTGTCGTAACCTCTGCGGTTCTCACGCAGCTGCCCGACACCTTGCGTGCGGCGCAGAAAGTGTTCGAGAGCACCGGCGGCCTGCACGCCGCTGGGCTGTTCACTCCGCAGGGTGAGTTGCTGGTGATCCGCGAGGACATCGGACGGCACAACGCGGTAGACAAGGTGATCGGTTGGGCCGTCGAACGCCAGCGAATCCCCCTGTTCGGCAATGTGTTACTAGTCAGCGGTCGGGCGTCGTTCGAACTGGTGCAGAAGGCAGTCATGGCCGGTGTGCCGATTCTGGCCGCAGTGTCGGCACCGTCATCGCTGGCCGTCGACCTGGCCCGCGACAGCGGGCTGACCCTGGTCGGGTTTCTACGCGCGGGGACTATGAACGTCTACACGCATCAGGACCGGATAGCACCAGTCGCTTGAGAGAGCCGATGGATTCGGAGGCCGACTCAGTGGCCCACCGCGGACCCTGGCCGCCATAGCCGCGCGCTGACGGACGGGACTGCCCCGAGTTCAGTTGACTCGGCGGGTGTGAATTTCAGGCCGCGGTCGCGACGGGTGTGTGGACCGTGTGATGCCTTGTCGGCGCCGAGCGTGCGTGTTTGCACCGCGACACGCCGCTCTAACCGGCATTCTGTGCACGCTCGCCAGGCGCCGTCACCGGGGCGGACGCCAGGTCCGGGTCGGCGATCGGTAACCGCACCCGAAACACCGTGGCCCCGTCGGCCGATTCCACGTCCACCGAACCGCGGTGCGCGCCGACGATCGAGGCGACGATCGCCAAGCCCAGCCCGGTGCTGCCCAGCTCGCCCGAGCGGGCCTTGTCCGCGCGGACAAACCGCTCGAACAGGTGCGGAACCATCTCGGGGTCGATCCCGGGCCCGTCGTTGGCCACCGTCAACACCGCGGCCGGCCCACCCACCCCGGCCCGATCCTCGGCGATGGCGGTCGTCACGGTCACCCCGGGCGGGGTGTGCACCCAGGCGTTCTTCAACAGGTTGGTGACGACCTGGTGCAGCCGGGCGCGGTCACCGCGGACCCACACCGGGGTCTCCGGCAGATTTTTGACCCACTGGTGGCTCGGTGCGGCGGCCGCGGCGTCGTTGACCGCGTCCAGTACCAGATCGGCGAGGTCGACGTCCTCTACCTGCAGGTCCTGACCTTCGCTGAGCCGCGACAACAGCAGCAGCTCCTCGACCAGCGACGCCATGCGCTGCGCCTCGGATTCGATGCGGGCCAGGGCGTATTCGGTGGTCGGGGGCAGCGTGGAACTGTCCTGCCGGGTCAGCTCGGCGTAGCCCTGGATCGCGGCCAGCGGCGTGCGCAGCTCGTGGCTGGCGTCGGTGATGAACTGCCGCATCCGCCGGTCGGCTTCGCCTCGGTAGGCCAAGGCGCTATCGACGTTGTCCAGCAGGCGATTCAAGGCGCCGGCGACGATACCGACCTCATGGTCAGGGTCGACATCGGCGTCGGCCACCCGGACGGTGATACGTTCGTCGCTGTCGGTAAGCGGCATCGCGGCCACCGAGGCGGCGGTGGCGGCGACCCGCCGCAGCGGGCGCAACGCGTAGCTGACCACCGTGATCGTCAGCGTCGCGGTGATCAGCAATGCCGCCGTGTAAAGCGCTGCGGCAGTGGCCATTCGGCGGGCAACAATGCGGTTCGCCAGGTTCAATGACCCGCCGATGAACAACATGTCGTGGTCGTCGACGACGCGGGTCTCCACCCGGTAGGTGCCCAGACTGCCCAGTTCCATCGTCTGCGGGGGACCGTTGCGCCAATGGTGCGCGTCGACGGCGGCCACCACGTCGGCCGGCGCCGGATAGGGCTCCTCCTCGGTGAACACCGCCGAGCCGATCACCTTGCCGTCGCGCAGCACCGCCAGGACATTGCCCGGGGTCTGGTCACTGAAACCGAGCAAGGCCCGACCGACCGTCGATAGGCCGTCGGGACCGATGGTGTTCTCGACGCGGCGATACTTGGCAAACGAATGGCTGAACGCGTTGAGCGACTCGGACAGATCGGCGTCGCTGGTCGCGGTGACATAGCTGCGCAGGCTCAGCACCGACACCACGCCGACGGCCACGAACGCCACCGTCACCACGGTCGACACCCCCAACACCAGCTGACGGCGCAGCGCCCGCGGACGCCGGGGCGAGGTGCGGGCGGGTGTCATGGCGGCGGCTTCAGCATGTAACCCACCCCCCGCACGGTATGGATCATCGGGGGATCGACGTCGATCTTCTTGCGCAGGTAGGAGATATAGAGGTCGACGATGCTGGTGCGCCCGGCGAAGTCGTAATTCCATACCCGGTCCAGGATTTCCGCGCGAGGCAGCGCCCGCCCGGGATTGCGCATCAAAAACCGCAGCAACTCGAACTCGGTGGTGGACAGTGACACCGGAACGCCGCCGTTGCTGACCTGGCGGCTGGCGCCGTCGAGCGTCAGATCCCCGACGGTGAGCACCTCATCGACCGGTGGCGAGAGTTGCGCGGAACGGCGCAGCAGTCCGCGCAGTCGCGCGACCAGCTCCTCCAGGCTGAACGGCTTGGTCATGTAGTCGTCGGCGCCGGAGGTCAGACCGGTGACCCGGTCGGTGACCGAGTCGCGGGCGGTGAGGAACAGCGTCGGAATGTAGGCGTCGGATTCGCGGACCCGTCGCAGAATCTGCAGCCCGTCGACGTCGGGCAGCATGATGTCGAGCACCAGCAGATCGGGCTCGCCGCTGTGGAACTTGGTAACCGCGTCGCGCCCGTTATGGGCGACGTCGACGATCCACCCCTCGTAGTGCAGGGCCATCGTCACCAGATTGGTCAATGCCGGCTCGTCGTCGACCAGCAGGACCCGGATCGGTGATCCGTCGGGCCGATTGATCCGCGGCAGTTGACCGAGGATCGCTTTGCGCGGACTGCGGTGGTCCGTGTTACCCGCCATCGGTCATCATTGTCCACCCGGCCTCGCGGTCATTCGCCGAGAAGGCGTTGCTTGCGGTCGATGAATTTCTCCTGGGACAGGATTCCGGAGTCCCGCAGTTCGACCAGTGCGCGCAGTTCGGCCACGACGCCGATCGCCTTGGCCTTGACCGGTTTGCCGGGCTCGTCGGGTTCCTCGGCGGGCTTGGGTGGCGCGCTGGGGTTGGGTTGGGTGGTCGTCGGTGCCTGTCCCGCTCGGAGGGTGCCGGCCACGGCGCGTCCGGCCATGCCGGCCAGGCCCATCTCGGCGAACGGGGCACCGGATCCTGCAGCGGCCGCAGTTACCGCGCCGGATTGGGTTGACACCAACGTGATTTCGCGCAGCGCCGACGGTGCGGCGGCAGCCCAGGCCTGCGGCACCGACAGTGCGCCCAGGGGCACCGCCTTGCCCATGCTCGCCCAGGTCGCGCCGGCCGGGCCGGCCATCGACCCCAGACCGCCGACGGCGGGCGCCGTCTGGCTCAGTAGGCCCAGGCCGCCCAGCGCCCCGAGGCCCTCCGCGCCCTCGGGGAAGGCGAGCTCACCCAGGGTGATCGCCAGGCCGCCGAACGCACCACCCAGGCCGATTCCGCCGAACGGCCCGACGCTGCCCACCTCCAAAACCGCGCCGGCCAGATCGAACGCCAAACCGGGCGAGATGGCGCCGGTGGAGTCGGCGGCGGTGCCGGCGAGTTGGCCGGCGGTGGTCAGGGCGTGGGTGGCGGCGGCGGTGCCGGCGGACTGGGTGGCCGGGGTGGCCGGGGTGGTGGGGGTGGTGTTGGTGTGGGGTGCGGTGAAGGTGGGCAGTTGGGTGGCGGTGGCGGCGGTGGCGGCGTAGCCGTACATGGCGGTGGCGTCTTGGGCCCACATCTGCG
>Ga0182736_1000675_pt1 | contig 45614 bp, 43 predicted proteins | sample eDN5th30CKraftBY_FD_128882 | JGI IMG/M metagenome (GOLD analysis project Ga0182736, IMG submission 128882) | Enriched backyard soil microbial communities from Emeryville, California, USA - eDNA 5th pass 30_C Kraft BY (version 2) (version 2) | ecosystem: Environmental > Terrestrial > Soil >... | reverse complement strand
CGCGCCTTAAAGAACTATCGCGTGCCATCGTGACGACATAACCAAGTAATAAATTCCCGCCACGGAAATATCCGGAAATAAAGTAATCGCTTTCTCGGTAAAACGATTAAGCGGGAGTCGAATACAGGGATAAAGATGAACGCTCGTTCGGCAGCGAGTATTTCTTACCTTCGAGCGCGGTTCTATTGGAGCGAATTGCGTGCCATGTCCGGCAGAGCGTTGCTGCGCAATGAATCGCGAAAATCCGACGAAAGTCCGCAGCAAAAATTCGGCTGTAAACGTTTCACTGCTGAAACATGAAGGCAGAAAAACGTGAACTTCCGGCGAAATCGGTATAAGATTTTGTCTTATTAAATTGTGCGCAATCTCCTTGATAATCGTGTGAGAAATTCTTGCCAAGGCCGTCCTGTCAAGGTTTTGTGGCTAATCCGGCGACTCTCGCGATGTTTGTTTCCGGGGTTTCTGGGTTATAGTAGTCTCTCAAAAACGGCGCAGAATCAGACATAAAGGGTTTCGTGGAAGGGTGCGTGGTGTTTCGCGCCGTGTCCCGGGGGCGACGGTTCGAATGGCAAATCCTCTCCAGACGTTTGCGAGCAACGTGCGAGGGCAACGAAGTTTGCGATGTAGCGCGAGCCTTGAACTACGTGACCTTTTCAACGAATGTTGAACAAAGGATCTGAATAATGGACGTCGCTCGGCGGCAACTCATCTATGTGACTCGCGATCCAAGCGAGACGCTGTGCGCGCGATTCGAGGAGCGCGGTTGGCATATCGAAATCGTCGCGAACGCGCGCGACACGCGCAAGGCTTTGCGCAGCGATCTGGCGACCGGCGGGCTGCTCGATCTGTCGAGTCATTTCGAATCTCATGAACTGGCGGCGTTCGAATCGTCGCTGACGATGACCAACGTGGGCTGGGTCGCGGCCACGGTTGCCGGGCAACTGGAAGACGCTGCCGTGCGGCGTCTCATTCGCGACTATTGCTTCGATTACGTGACGCTGCCGACGTCCAACGACCGCATCGTCGACTCCGTCGGTCATGCGTACGGCATGGTTTCGCTGCATGACGCCGCGTCGAACGATGCGCGCAGCGAGGGCCGCGCCGAGGGCGAAATGGTCGGTTCGTGCGACGCGATGCTCGCGCTCTTCCGCTCGATCCGCAAAGTCGCGATGACCGATGCGCCCGTGTTCATCTCCGGCGAATCCGGCACCGGCAAGGAACTCACGGCTGTTGCCATTCACGAGCGCTCGGCGCGCCGCGATCAGCCGTTCGTGGCGATCAACTGTGGCGCGATTCCCGCGCATCTGCTGCAATCGGAGCTCTTCGGTTACGAACGCGGCGCTTTCACGGGCGCGAATCAACGCAAGATCGGCCGTGTCGAAGCGGCCAATGGCGGCACGCTGTTCCTCGATGAAATCGGCGACCTGCCGCTCGAAAGCCAGGCGAGCCTGTTGCGCTTCCTGCAGGAGCGCAAGGTGGAGCGCCTCGGCGGACACGGCTCGACGCCCGTCGACGTGCGCATCATTTCCGCGACGCACGTCGACATGCAGACCGCGATGATCGAAGGGCGCTTTCGCGCGGACCTGTATCACCGGCTGTGCGTGCTGCAGATCGACGAGCCGCCGCTGCGCGCGCGCGGCAAGGACATCGAGCTGCTCGCGAAGCACATGCTCGACCGCTTCAAGAAGGACGCGAGCCGTCGTCTGCGCGGATTCTCGCCGGATGCGATCGCCGCGATCCACAACTACGGCTGGCCGGGCAACGTGCGCGAGCTCATCAACCGCGTGCGGCGCGCCATCGTGATGTCGGAAGGGCGCCAGATCACGGCGCGCGATCTCGAACTCGGCGAATACGTCGAAGTCGCGCCGGTCTCGCTCGCACAGGCGCGCGAGGCCGCCGAACGACAGGCGATCGAACTCGCGCTGCTGCGCCATCGCGGGCGTCTTGGCGACGCCGCGCACGAATTGGGCATCTCGCGCGTGACGCTGTATCGGCTGTTGAGCGCGCATGGCATGCGTCACATCGAGGTCGATGCGCCCTCGGAACACGCCACGCGCGGCTGACAGTCAGGTCGCGGACGAACACCGGACGGGCGCCACAAGGCGCCCGTTTTTTCGTGCCGCTGCACTAAGCGCCCGCATCCATCGCTTGGTAAAATCGATCGTTTACGCCTTCCGCTCGCGAGGGCGCGCAGCGTACCCAGGGAACATCGAATGAAACAGTATCTCGAGCTCGTCCAGACGATTCTCGATACCGGCACTTGGCAGGAAAACCGCACGGGCATCCGCACGATCAGCATGCCCGGCGCGATGCTGCGTTTCGACCTGCAGCAAGGCTTCCCGGCCGTGACCACGAAAAAGCTCGCGTTCAAGTCGGCGATCGGCGAACTCGTGGGCTTTCTGCGCGCGTCGAAGAGCGCGGCGGACTTTCGCGCGCTCGGCTGCAAGGTGTGGGACGCCAACGCCAACGAGAATCCGGAGTGGCTCGAGAATCCGTATCGCCAGGGTCCGGACGATCTCGGCGACGTCTACGGCGTGCAGTGGCGCAAGTGGCCCGCGTACAAGCTCGTCGACGCCTGCGCGGGCGACCAGATCGCCGACGCCACGAATCGCGGCTATCAGCTCGTGACGAGTTTCGTCGAAAACGGGCGCGAGCAGGTGCTGCTGTACAAGGCGATCGATCAGTTGCGTCAATGTCTCGACACGATCATCGAGCGCCCGACCGACCGGCGCATTCTGTTTCACGCGTGGAATCCGGCGAAGCTCGACGAGATCGCGCTGCCCGCGTGCCATCTGCTGTATCAGTTCATCCCGAACGCGGTGACGCGCGAGATTTCGCTGTGTCTGTACATCCGCAGCAACGACGTCGGCCTCGGCACGCCGTTCAATCTGACCGAAGGCGCGGCGCTGCTGCATCTCGTCGGACGGCTGACGGGCTACAAGCCGCGCTGGTTCACGTACTTCATCGGCGACGCGCACATCTACGAAAACCAGCTCGACATGCTGCACGAGCAACTGAAGCGCGAGCCGCTGCCTTCGCCGCAACTGATCATCTCCGATCGCGTGCCGGATTACGCGGTGACGAAGCGCTATGAACCGGAATGGCTGGAGAAGATCGAGCCGAAGGATTTCGCGCTCGAAGGCTACAAGCATCACGACGCGCTCACGGCGCCGATGGCCGTATAAGCCGGGTTTCGTCGGTTTGCACAAGAAAACGCGCGGTCGAGGCCGCGCGTTTTGTTTTTGAGGTCTTAACCGCGATGGTGCTCGTTGCCGCCGCCACGTTGCTGTTGCGGCTGTTGCGGTTGATGAGGCTCCCGATTCTGCATCTGCGGCGGCGGAGCCTGACGAACTTCCTGATGCATCGGCTGACGCGTTGGCTCCTGGTGAGGCTGCGGCCGCTGCGCTTCCGGCTGCGGATGAGGCGGCGGCATCTCATGGCGCGGCTGTTCGACCCGCGCCTGGCGATACGCCTCCGGCGACGCGTGACTGGGCTGCGGCTGCATCGAATGCATCGGCATGCGTTGATCGACGTGCGGCGCATCGTTTGCGCGTTGACGCTGCCACATCGGTTGATACGCCTGCTGCGGCGCGCGCGGCTCGCGCGAAACGGCATGTCCGCGCGATGAATCCCCATGCGCGAAGCGCGGATCGTTCGCGCCGAATTGCGCAGCCTGCGGCGGATGCGCAACGCCGTAGCCATGCGGCTGCGCAGGCTGAGCGGGAACCGGCGCCGGCAACGCGCCGCCCGCGATGACCGACCGCGCCGGTCCATGCGTCGCGACGAGATGCACCTGTTCGTTGCGCGCGCCGTACCCGCCGCGCGGATCGCGATTCTGCTGCACGTACCGGTCATGAAAAGCCGGCGGCGCGACGGGCGCGCGTGTCGCGACCACCGGTCGTCCGAATCCGGCCTGCGGCGGCTGATAACTCGCGCGTCGCCCACCGGGCGCGAAGCTGTCGCGCGTCGGCGCAATGCCCGGTGCGCCCGCGAAGAAGCGCGGATGGCGCCAGCGCGACGGATCGACCGCGTACGGCTGACGTCCGACCGGCTGGCCAAGCACGAACAGGTTCGTCGGCACGGCCGTCAGCCCGCGCGGCGCGTGATAGTTGACGTACGTATTGCGCACATAGACATTGCGGTTCACGCGTTCGAAATAACGCGGACTCCAGCCATCCCGATGCGGACGCCACGCTTCGCCCGGTCCGAGCGGAAACCACGCGACGCCCGCCGCCGCGATGCCGCCGACCGTCAGCGCGACGTTCCAGTCGGGGCCGCCATCGCCATCGCCATCGCCGACGAAACCGACGAGCGCAGGCGAGTACGCGGGCGGCGCGCTGACGTCCATCGGGCCGGGCACCCATGCCCATCGCGATCCGATATACGCCCAGCGGCCATAGTGATACGGCGCGAAGCCCCACGGCGCGTCGTCGATCCATGTCCATCCCCACGGATCCTGCCAGGCCCAATGTCCCTGACGATACGGCGCCCAGTCGGCGGACACGGCGGTCGGCGTCCAGACCGGCCCGTACGACGGATCGTTGCGCCACGTTCCGTTGGCGTCGAGATCCTGATAACCGGGCACGTCGCGCGATACATATCGCGCCGAAATCGAGCGATCTTCGGATGCGTCGCGCCCGGCGGCCCATTCATCGAACGCGTCGGGCGCGGGCGCCGCATTCGCCGATGCCTGCTGCAGATTCGTGCCCTCGAACGTCATCTGCTGCCCGCCCGCGAGTTGCACGGAGCCACCGTCGCCGTACGCGGTGACGCCGCCGCTTCGCACCGTCACGGTCGTCGCGCGGCCATCGGGCGCGACGTCGACGCGCATCTCGCCGGGCGTCGTGATCGCGAGCGCGGTGTTCGGCGTGTCGATCTCGTAGGTCGTGCCGGGCGGGAGTTCGCGCACGCGCGTCGACAGCGTGCCCTGGGCGATCTTGAGTTGCGCGGTGTTGTCGTCGAGCGCGAGGACGGACAGCGCCGTCGATGACCCGAGCCGCACCGCCGTCGAACCGATATGCAGTTCGGAGCGCGCGTTCTCGTCGTTCCAGAGTTGATCGCCCGTCGTCAGCGGACGATTGATCTGCGCGTAGGACCAGTCGGATGCGCCCGCTGCCTCGGTCGTCACCGTGCCCGCCATGTAGCTGAGCCGCGCGATGCGTCCGGGCGGATCGCCTTGTCTGGTTTCCGCAAACGCGTTAAGCCCCGATGCCGACAAAAGCACGCACAAAGCGGCGATCTTGATCTTCATTACGTTCTCCGGCGGCCGCGCGTGCGTTCCGTTCGGCGCACTGAGTTCGCGAGACCTGTCGGATCAATGTATCGCCGGCGCCTGTATCCGTACGATGCCGTTTGTAACGGCTCGCAGGCGCGCGTAACAAAGCTTTATCGCGCGGACAGGAAGCCTTCGAAATGCCGATGCCCCGCGGGCGTCACGCGCAGGACGCGGCGTTTCGCCGTGCGCTCGATCCAGCCGTGCGACTCGCACGCGTCGAGAAACGCCGCGCCGAGCGCGCCGCCCAGATGCGGCCGGCGCTCGCTCCAGTCGATGCAGGTGCACGCGAACCGTCGCCGCCGCGCGCGCTGCGCCTTCAGATCGATGCCGAGTTCGGCGAACGCCTGCGCGCCTTCGGGCGTGGCGTCGAGCGCGGCGGGGCCGTGCGCGGCGTCGTGACGATCGGCGGCGGCGAGCCAGTTGCGCGCGATCATCCGCTCGAAGAGCTGCACGGCGAGTTCGCCCGCCAGATGGTCGTAGCAGGTGCGCGCGAAACGCATTTCGACAGGCACGGCGGAAGGCGGCCGTTCCGGCGCGCGCTGCGGCGCGCTCGCCCGCGCGAGATTGGCGAGCGCTTCGATGGCCGCGGCGATATCCGCCGTCGCGATCCGGTAGTACCGATGCCGTCCGCTCACTTCGAGCGCGAGCAGTCCGCCTTCGGTCAGCCGCGCGAGATGCCCGCTTGCCGCCGATGGCGACAGCCCCGCGATCATCGTCAGTTCGCCGGCGGGGCGCGCGGTGCCGTCCATCAGCGACCAGAGCATGGCGGCGCGGCCCGGATCCGCGATCAGCGCGCCGATGCGCGACAGGCCGGGAAAATGGCGCGCGCGGGAATCGGCGTCGTCGAAAGCGGGGTTCATGGCGATTTCCGTATCGGGCGAAGTAGTCGATGCGTCCACTGTAGCGCGATCGCGCAACCGACGTTTCACCGTGCGCCGAAATGTCGATGCGCGAGGCGCGGCGCTAGAATGACCGCTGGCATTTCGAGGCAGCAGGGAGAGTTCCATGGCCAGATTCATTCTCGCGAGCGCTATAGGCGTTCTCGTGCTCTGCGCGGGCTGCGCGGGCGCGCCGTCGTCGGCGGTGGGCAGCGGCGGCAGCATCACGATGTACGGCACGATCGATCAGGGCATCACCGTCCACGATTGAATATTGCCGACCCTATAATCGGCATTCATTTTCCGCATCAGACGGGCTTCCCATGAATACGCCGACCTCATCCCCCATTCCAGCCGTCCCGAAAAGCCGTGCGGAAACCACTTTCCGCTTTCTCGCCGAGCCGACTTCGGTGAATTTCGGCGGCAAGGTGCACGGCGGCGCGCTGATGAAATGGATCGACGAAACCGCCTACGCCTGCGCCGCGATGTGGTCCGGGCGCTATGCGGTCACGGTGAGCGTCGGCAACATTCGTTTTCGGCGGCCGATTCTCGTCGGCAATCTGGTCGAATTGCGCGCGCGCGTCGTGACGACGGGGCGCACCAGCATGCACATCCACATTTCCGTGCATGCGGGCGATCCGAAAGTCGGCGAGCTTCAGCAGACGACCGATTGCCTGATGGTTTTCGTCGCCGTCGATGAAAAAGGCCAGCCGACGCCCGTGCCTGCGTTCGTGCCGGAAACGGAAGAGGAAAAGCGCCTCGCGAAATACGCGATGGACGTGAAGGACGCGCTCGATGCAATCGTCGAGCTGAAGCCGGAAGAGGTGGCGGCGGGGAAGGTGTAACCCGCCGCTCTTCGGGCAAGAACGCGCTTACCTTTTTCCCACCATTTCCTCCGGCTTGACCCATTCATCGAACTGCTGCTCGGTCACGTGACCGAGCGCGAGCGCGGCGGCCTTCAGCGTCGTGCCTTCCTTGTGCGCCTTTTTCGCGATCTGCGCGGCCTTGTCATAGCCGATATGCGGATTCAACGCCGTCACGAGCATCAGCGATTCGTTCAGCAGACTGTCGATGCGCTTCTCGTTCGGCTCGATGCCCACCGCGCAGTTATCGTTGAAGCTCTGCGCGCCGTCCGCGAGCAGGCGGACCGATTGCAGCACGTTGTGCGCGATCATCGGCCGGAACACGTTCAGCTCGAAGTTGCCGCTCGCGCCGCCGAAGTTCACCGCGACATCGTTGCCGAAGACCTGGCAGCAGAGCATCGTGACGGCTTCGGATTGCGTCGGGTTCACCTTGCCCGGCATGATCGAGCTGCCCGGCTCGTTCTCCGGGATCGACAGCTCGCCCAACCCGCAGCGCGGTCCGCTCGCCAGCCAGCGGATGTCGTTGGCGATCTTCATCAGGCTCGCCGCGACCGTCTTCAGCGCGCCGTGCGCGGCGACGAGCGCATCGGCGGCGGCCATCACCTCGAACTTGTTCGGCGCAGTCTCGAACGGCAGGCCGGTGAGCTTGCCGATCGCCTGCGCGACCTTCACCGCGAATTCCGGATGCGCGTTCAGCCCCGTGCCGACCGCCGTGCCGCCCTGCGCGAGCTGATACAGATGCGGCAAAGTCGCCTCGACGTGCTTCATGCTCTGATCGAGCTGCGCGACGTATCCCGAAAACTCCTGCCCGAGCGTGAGCGGCGTCGCGTCCTGCAAGTGCGTACGGCCGATCTTCACGATCTTGTCGAACGCCTTCGCCTTCTTGTCGAGCGTATCGCGCAACGTTTTCAGCGACGGCAGCAGATGCTTCTTGATCGCCACGGCCGCGGCGACGTGCATCGCGGTCGGAAACACGTCGTTCGACGACTGGCCGCGATTCACATCGTCGTTCGGATGCACGAGGCGCTCCTCGCCGCGCGGACCGCCCATGATTTCGCTCGCGCGATTGGCGATCACCTCGTTCAGATTCATGTTGGTCTGCGTGCCCGAGCCGGTTTGCCAGACGGCGAGCGGAAATTCGTCGGGATGCTTGCCGTCGATGATTTCCTCGGCCGCCTGAACGATCGCCTTCGCCTTCTTCGAGTCGAGCACCTTCAGGCCTTCGTTCACTTCCGCGGCGGCGTGCTTGATGATCGCGAGCGCGGTGATCAGCTCGGGCGACTGCTTTTCCGTCGAAATCTTGAAGTTTTGCAGCGAGCGCTGCGTCTGCGCGCCCCAGAGCTTGTCGTTCGGCACGGCGATCTCGCCGAACGTGTCCTTCTCCATCCGTACGTCGCCCTTCGCATCGTGTGACATGGCGTGAGTTTCCTTACGAAGTTGGATCAAAGCTGCTTGTCGACGGGCAGCATCATGAAGAGGCCCGTCATCGCATTGCGATAAAGACCTGCCTCGGGATCGAAATTGTAGGTGACGAGACTGCCGTTTTCCTCGGTGATCCAGACGAGGCCCGACTGCGGCGCGCCCGTGCGCCGAAGCTCCTCCGTCACCGCCGCGCTCGCCAGTTGCACCTGCCAGCTCACCTTCGGCGAAATGCCGTTCTCGAAGAGTTTCGCGGCTTCCTCGGCGATCGGCTTGCTGTGGATCACGAGCGCGAGCTCGGTATTGAGCTTCGCCGAACGCGGATCGAGATTCATCGAGCCGATCACGAGGATACTCCGATCGATCACATAGGCCTTCGCGTGCAGGCTCGCGCGCGACTGCGAGCCGAAGAGACCCGCGCGCGGACTGCTTTCGCCTTCGACCTGAATCGGCTTGAACTCGTACAGTTCGACGCCGTTTTGCAGCATCGGAATGCGATACGGCGCGTAGCCCGCCTGCACGGCGACGGCATCGGTCGCGGCGAGCGAATTCGTCAGCACCGCGACGCGCACGCGGCGCTTCGTCAGACCGGCGAGCGCCTTCACGCCCGCGTCGTGCGGCACGAAGTAGGGCGACAGGATCAGGAATTCGCTCTGCGCGTCCTTCAGCAGAGCGACGAGGCGCTCCATCGGCGGGCTTTTGTAGTCGTCGCTCGGATGCTCGATCTTCGATGGCGAATCGACCCGGAACTCCGTCGGCGCCCACACGAGGCCCATTTCCTCGCGCGCGATCTGCTGCGCGAGCGGCGTCGCATTGAGCGGCTTCGCGTTCAGCGGATCGGCCTGCTCGCGCCAGTGCTTGCGCAAGTCGTCGCGGGTCTTGTCGAGTTCGCGGGCGTCGAACTTCTGCTTGTTGAGCGCGCGCAGCGGGTACGCGAGCGAACTGTTCCAGTAATCGTCGAAGCTCGCGGATATTTCTTGCGTGACCGGACCAGCGGCGAAGACGTCGAGATCGCGAAACTGCAAGGTCGGGCTCGCGCTGAAGTACTCGTCGCCGAGATTGCGGCCGCCGACGATCGCGATCTGGTTGTCCGCGATCATCGCCTTGTTGTGCATGCGGCGCGTGAAGTGACTGAGATTCGTGAAGAAATTCTGCGTGCGCTCGGAGAAGCTGCGTTGCGCGCTGCCGTACGGGTTGAACACGCGAATCTCGATCTTGTCGTGCGAATTGAGCGCCGCCATGATCTGGTCGATGTCCTTGAAGTTCAGATCGTCGACGAGCATGCGCACGCGCACGCCGCGATCCGCCGCATACAACGCCGCGCCGAGCAGCAGCTTGCCGGTGTTGTCCTCGTTGGCGATGTAGTACTGCATGTCGAGCGTCTTCGTCGCCGCGCGCGCGAGTGCGATGCGCGCCTGCAGCGCGTCGGTGCCGGTCGGCAGCAGGCGCACCGCCGACTCGTCCGGATGCCGTTTTTGCAGCGGCGCGAGGGCGGTCGCGAGGGGCGTCGTTTCCGTCGATGCCAGCGCGTGGCTCTCCGGCCGGTCGAACGCCGTCGCGGGCGGGCGCGTCTCGCAAGCGGCGACGAGCGTCGTCATCGTCACGATGACGGCGATGTTGCGCACGGCGGCGCCGAATGTTCGTGCGCGCGCGTCGCGGCGCGCGATTTCCCGCAATCCCCGGTTTTCCGACACTTCGATTCCCCGTTCTGGTCGCCGCTCGTGAAGCGCTCGGCGACGTTTTCGCGTTTTCGGTCTTCAGCACGAAAGTAGCAAGGAGCGTACTCGCGCCGGATCTCGAAATTATTCTATGGGAAATCGGGAAAGTGCCGAACGTTGCACTGGGCGGTGGCGTACGGACGAAAAAAAGCCCGCTGGCTAGAGCGGGCCTACAACCCCTGTCACAGATGTCTCAAGGAGGAGACGGGTTCATCGTAGCAATGCGCGCCGCGCGGCCCAACCAAGCATTCGTGCTATGCAAATCGGCGCGCGGATCGTGTGCTTATCAGACGTGACCGTGCGGCGCGGCGCTCGCGGCGCCGGCGTCGTCCGGCCGTGGCGTGATGCCGGTTTCGATGAAGCGCCGGCTGATGCGATGGAAGCGCAGCGTCATCAGCACGGCGACGCTCGCGAGCCCGGCCGCGAGGCCCCACCACAGGCCCTTCGCGCCGAGTTCGAAGTGGAACGCGAGCACATAGCCGGTCGGAAAGCCGACGCCCCAGTAGCCGAACGCGGCGGCGAGCATCGGAATGCGCGTGTCCTTCAGGCCGCGCAGGCAGCCGGAGCCGACCGTCTGCATGCCGTCGACGATCTGGAACACCGCCGCGACGCCGAGCAGCGACGCCGCGAGCGCGACGGTATGCGCGTTGGCGGGATCGTCGAGATGCAGATACAGCCCGACGATCGCGCGCGGCACGGCGATCAGCACGAGCCCGGAGCACATCATGAAGCCGACGCCGAGCGCGAGCGCGACGAAGCCCGCGTGACGCGCGGCGACAGGCACGCCCGCGCCGACCCAGTAGCCGACGCGCACGTTCGCCGCCTGGCCGATCGCCAGCGGCACCATGAACGCGACCGACGCGACGTTGAGCGCGATCTGATGCGCGGCGAGCGGCGCTTCGCCGAGCAGGCCGACCATCATGCCGGTGGCGAGAAAGAGCGTCGATTCGACCCCGTAGGTGATCGCGACGGGCCAGCCGATGCTGAACAGTTCGCCCATCAGCGGCAGGCGCGGGCGCGCGCGCGCGACGAAATGCCGGTAGCGCGGCCGCAGATGCAGCACCGCGACGAGCGCGATCGCGATGCCCCATACGGTGATCGTCGTCGCCGCCGCCGAGCCGAGGAAGCCTTCGCGCGGCAGGCCGTACGCGCCGTGGATCAGGCCGTAGTTGAGAAAGCCGTTGACGAACACGCCGCCGATGGAGATCCACAAGAGCCTGCGCGCCGCGCCAATGGCGGGCAGAAACGCGCGCATCATCCCGACGCCGATCAGACTGCCGGGCGTCCCCCAGCGCAGCACCGCGCAGTATTCGCCGACGTTCTTCGCGAGCGTCGCGGGTTCGTGGAACGCGAGCAGGATCGGTTCGGCGTAGCTCAGCAGCACGAACGCGGGCACGGCGAGCAGCAAGGAGAGCACGAACCCGGTCCAGTAGATGCCTGGCACGCGATGATCGGCATTCGCGCCGCGCGCATGCGCCACCGACACGGAAACGGACGTCAGCACGCCCTGCAGGAGCGTCACGACGACGAAAAAGAGATTCGCGCCGAGGCCGCCCGCGGCGAGGGCATCGGGGCCGAGCGAGCCGAGCAGGATGGTGTCGGTGACGCCCATCGCCATCTGCGAGAGCTGCGCGATGGCAAGCGGCGCGGCGAGACGCGCCGTGTCGACGGCGTGACGCGAGAGGCTCGGCGGTCCTTGATGCGCGCGCGCGGCGCGCGTGACTGGCGGTTGCATGTTGATCGGATCGAAACGAAAAGGCCGCAATGAGTGCGGCCGGACTGGAACGCGAGGGGGCAAGGATCGAAGCGCAAACGCGCTGACGGGAACCGACGCTGAAACCAGAACGAAAGAACAGACCGTCAGCTTATTGCGTCGCGTGCGGCATGTCGATGACGCGTTTGCTTATGCCCGGATTTTCGCAATTGCGCGGCGTGTGCGCGCAAATCGCCGCGCGCTTAATCGGGCGCGCGCACGTAAATCGTCTGGCCGTCGAGCTTCACTCGCTGACCCGCGCGGATCTTGCAGGTCTTGCGCAGTTCCACCTGGCCGTCGACGGTGACATCGCCCATTGCGACGCGTGCCTTCGCCGAGCCGCCGCTGTCCGCGAGGCCCATCAGCTTGAGCAGATTGTGGAGTTCGATGAAGTCGCCCGTCAGGGTGAATTGGAGTGGCGGCATGAGGCGGGCAAGGCGGGAATGCGGGAAGGGCTCAATGATAAACCACGCCGGGCATGCGCCGTGCTCAGGGATCGCGAGGACCGGAAATCCCCACGCAAGCGCGCTCGTTGGCAAATGTAGCCAGATGAAACCGTCGGTAACAGTGACTGATTTTCGCGAACTTGCCCGATTGACCGCCGGTCCGACCATTTGATCGATGCAGCTTCGGTCATCTTTCCAATCGACAAAAGTCGCGCGGATCGCTCGTTTCACCGTCGTAAGAGCGCCGCCGACGCCAACTAAAAAGAGGACTAGCTCATGACTCGCGCACGAATCCTTTTGATCGGCTCCGCCATCGCCACTTTCGCCGCTTCGGGCGCTTATGCGCAAACCGCGACCCAGTCCGCACCGGTGCAGACGCAAACGCAAGCGCAAGTGCAGCCGATGCAAGCCCAACAGCCGATGACGCCGCCGCCGCAGAACCTCGTCGCGCCCGCGCCGACCGATCCGCTCGTCGAGCGCCGCAATGCCAATGCGAAGGCGAACGCCGAATACAGCGCGTCGAAGAAGGCGTCGAAGGCCGAATTGAAGGCGCAAACCGAGCAGGCCAAGGCGCAGTACAAGGAAGAGGTGAAGAACGCGAAGATCAATCGCAAGGCGGACAAGGACGCCGCCAAGGCCGAATTGAACGCGACCGAGCCGAACGCACCGAAGGACACCGGCTTGCAGCATTAAGCGGGCGAACCGGGAATCGCCGCGAGCTCGCGTTTGGCGCGGCTCGCGGCATCGAACAAGGGAGAAGACCATGAATCGAAAAACTCATGCACTGCTGGCCGCGCTGATCGCGGGGACGTTCGCGAGCGCGAGCGCGGCATCGTTCGCACAGACGACGTCGGATACGCCGACTGCCGCCGATCAAAAGGCCGCGAAGGAACAGAGCAAGGCCGACAAGAAGGCGGCCGTCGCGCAAGCCAACGCCGACAAGAAAAAGACCGAGGCGCAATCGGACGCCAATGAAGCCGCCGCCGAAGCGAAGCTCAAGAACGCGAAGAAGGCCGACTGACGCAAATCTTTTGCAGCGATGCGAGCCCGGTTCCGTGCGAGCCGGGCTCGTTGCATTTGGGGCCAAAACCCTTGTCGAGCCAAAGGCTTGCGCGTGCGGGTTGTATGGATATACAGTGTGCGTCACTCATTTCCCGCCGCCTTTCTCCCGTGCTCACGCTCCCCGACACCGCCGACGAATCCACCACGAAACAGGTCGCCGACTATCTCGCGAAGCTCAACGAGGCGCAGCGTCAGGCCGTCGAATTCGGCGTCGACGAACCGGGGCGCGCGGGCGGGCCGCTGCTCGTCATCGCGGGCGCGGGATCGGGCAAGACCAACACGCTCGCGCATCGCGTCGCGCATCTGCTGGTGAAAGGCGCGGATCCGCATCGCATCCTGCTGCTCACGTTTTCGCGCCGCGCGGCGCTCGAAATGACGCGGCGGGTGTCGCGCATCGCGATGAACGCGCTCGGCACGAGAAGCGCAATCGCGCAGGGTTTGTCGTGGTCGGGCACGTTCCATAGCGTCGGCGCGCGGCTGTTGCGCGATTACGCCGATCTCGTCGGGCTCGCGCCGTCGTTCACCATCAACGATCGCGAGGATTCGGCCGATCTCATGAACCTCGTGCGGCACGAGCTCGGTTTGTCGTCGAAGGAAAAGCGCTTTCCCGCCAAATCGACGTGCTTCGCGATCTACTCGCGCGTCGTCAACACCGGCGCGTCCCTGGCGACCGTGCTCGATCAGTCGTATCCGTGGTGCCGCGAGTGGGAAGCGGACCTGAAGCGCCTCTTCGCCGCGTACGTCAGCGCGAAACAGGCGCAAAGCGTGCTCGATTACGACGATCTGCTGCTCTACTGGTCGCATCTCGCGGCGGAGCCGTCGATTGCCGCCGATCTCGCGAGCCGCTTCGATCACGTTCTCGTCGACGAATACCAGGACACGAACCGTCTGCAGGCATCCATTCTTCTCGCGATGAAACCGGACGGGCGCGGCCTTACCGTCGTCGGCGACGATGCCCAATCCATCTACTCGTTTCGCGGCGCGACGGTGCGCAACATCCTCGATTTTCCCGGCCACTTCGATCCGCCCGCCGCGACCGTCACGCTCGACCGCAACTATCGTTCGACCTTGCCGATTCTCGAAGCGTCGAACGCGGTGATCGGCCTCGCGACCGAGCGCTACACGAAGAATCTGTGGACCGACAAGGCATCGGCGCAAAAGCCGCGCGTCGTTGCCGTCGCCGATGAAGCCGATCAGGCGCGCTATGTCGTCGAAAAAGTGCTCGAAGCGCGCGAAGGCGGCATGAAGCTCAAGGCGCAGGCGGTGCTGTTTCGTGCCGCGCATCACAGCGCGGCGCTCGAAATCGAATTGACGCGCCGGAACATTCCGTTCGTGAAGTTCGGCGGACTGAAGTTTCTCGATTCCGTTCATGTCAAGGACGTGCTCGCGGTGTTGCGCTGGGCCGAGAATCCGCGCGATCGCGTCGCGGGCTTTCGCGTCGCGCAGTTGTTGCCGGGCGTCGGACCGGCGATCGCCGGGCGCCTGCTCGACAGCGTGAGCGCGCCGGACGCGGTGGCGTCGAATGCGATCGCCGCGTTTCAGGCGCCCGCGCGCGCGTCGGAGGACTGGCCGCGTTTCGTCGGCCTGATGGCGAAGCTCTGCGGCCGCGACTCCGGCTGGCCCGCCGAGTTCGAAATGATCCGGCGTTGGTACGAGCCGCATCTGGAACGCAATCACGAGGACGCGGCGATCCGCATCGGCGACGTGTTGCAGATGGAAAGCATCGCGGCGACGTATCCCACGCGCGAGCGCTTTCTCACCGAACTGACGCTCGATCCGCCCGACGCGACCAGCGACGAATCCGGCGTGCCGCTGCTCGACGAAGACTATCTGATTCTCTCGACGATCCATTCGGCGAAGGGCCAGGAATGGCGCAACGTGTTCGTGCTGAACGGCGTCGACGGCTGCATTCCGTCCGATCTCGGCACGGGCAGCGACGAAGAACTCGACGAGGAACGGCGGCTGTTATACGTCGCGATGACGCGCGCGAAGGAAGACCTGCACATCATCACGCCGCAGCGCTTCTACGTGTACAACCAGACGCATCTCGGCGACCGTCACGTATGGGCGCAGCGCACGCGTTTCATTCCGCCGCATCTGATGCAGAACTTCGAAGCGGCCGCGTGGCCGCCCGTCATCGCGCCCGCTGCGCCGACGGCGGCGGGGCTGGCTGCGGCCGCGAAAGCGAAGATCGATATCGCGGCGCGCCTAAAGGGAATGTGGGACTGACCTGAATCTCAGCGCTGCGCGCGCGATGCACGCGGCGCGCGCGGCGACGGCGAGAAGATGCTGCGCAGCCATGCTGCGAAGCGTGTGTAGCCGTCGTAAGGCTCTTCGACGAAAAGCTCGGGCCGCAGCGAGCGCAGATATTCCAGCACTTGCTGCGCTTCCTGCTTCTGGATCGAGCCATAGAAGATGCCGAGCCGCAGCAGGCAGCGCAGTTCGCCGAGCTTCTCGCGCGCGGTCGAACCGATGCTCGTCTCCACCGAAATTTTGGTTTCATACACGCGCTGACGTAGCGAATCGGCGAGACGCCATGCGGGCGTCTGCATCTTTTCCTCGACTTCGCGAATATCCGCCGCCGCCGATTTGATCTGCGAGGCGAGCATGTCGACTTGCGATACGTCGCCGTCCGCTTCGGTGACGATCGCCGTCGCCCACGCGCGCGACGCCTTGACGAGATCCTCGGCGGTCCAGTCCGCGCGGATCGCGAACGCGAAGCCGTGCTCGGCTGCCTGCCGGATCAGGATCTCGACGACATCCGGAAACTCCTTGTCGAGCGCGCGCTTCGCCCACGCGTACTGGCCGTGCGTGAGCATGCGCTGCACCGCCTGCTCGGTGAGCGGCGTGTTGTTGTCCAGGAGCTTCGCGCGCAGGAAGTCCTCGAACGAAGGCGTGACGAATTGCGGATCCAGCTTCAGCGACAGACGCGTGAACGCTTCGAAATCGCGCTGCAGCGAAGCGATGGTCTCGTCGCGTAACGATAAGGTGATTTGACGCATGTTGGTTCCCGGTTCCGCCTTCGATCTCCGAAGGCGGGAAAAGCTGTCGGCGCCGCGTCTCAGGCGGAGTCCATTCGTTTCTGTTATCGGCGCGCGCTTCGGGAACTTGAGGATTCTTCGATGCTCTTTGAAAGCCGTTTAACGGCTGATGGAGAGAAAACGTTTAGCGCAGCACGGCGAACTGCCACGCGAAAAACACCGCGAGCGACACGGCAATCGTCAAAAGCGGCCGTTTCGTGAACGCGCAAACGATGATCGCGACGATCGCAGCCACGAGCTGCGGATTGCGCCAGGTGATTTCCGCGCCGTTACCGTGCGGCGAGACGGTCATCGGCACGATGATCGCGGTGAGCACCGTCACCGGCACGAACGAAAGCGCGGTGCGGACGATCGGCGGAAAGGGCAGGCGTTCGCCCAGCACGAACACGGCGGCGCGGATCGCAAACGTAACGGCCGCCATGCCGAAGATCAGCGTGACGTAGTTCATTGCGTGCGCTCCTTCGCGTTCTTCAGACGATGTTTCGCGTGGCCCTTCGCTTGCGGACGGTTTGCCATCAGCGTGAGCACCATGCCGACGGCCACGCCGACGAACACCGCCGCGAGCAGGCCGAGCTTGTACGGCCAGCCTTGCCACGCGAACGACAGCACGCCCGATGCGAGCGCCGCCGCGACGAAACGCACGGCGACGAGCTGCGGCACGATGATCGCGATGAACGTCGCGACCATCGCGAAGTCGAGCCCGAGCGATTTCAGTCCGGGAAACGCGGCGCCGAACAGGAGGCCGAGGAGCGTCCACAACTGCCAGTTCAGATACATCGCGACGCCGGAGCCGAAGAAGTAGTGCGGCCCGATCTCGTCCGGCGCGCGCTTCTGATAGTGCGCGTAGGCGACGGCGAAAACTTCGTCGGTGAGCATGCCCGCGAGCGCCCAGCGCCAGCGGCGCGGCAGATGCGCGACATACGGCGCGAGCGTCGCGGAATAGAGCACATGACGCAGATTGACGACGAGCGTCGTCGCCAGAATGACGGCGAAGCTCGCGTGCGACGCGATCAGGCCGACCGCGATGAACTGCGCCGAGCCCGCGAACACGACGAGCGACATCAACTGGCCGTGCCAGAGCGTGAGCGGACTTGCGGTGACGAGCGTGCCGAAGATCACGCCGAAGGGCGCGGCGCCGATCATCATCGGGATGGTGTCGCGTGCGCCGGCGGCGAATTCGCGCAAAGGTGTTGCTTTCAAGATTTCCTCCTATGGAAGCGAGGATACGCAAAACGTCGATGAGAATGCTTGTACGTTCTTGCGCTTTCCCGAGGCCGGACCGCCTAACGCCAGCGGCCGGGCGGCACGCCGAACGTGCGCTTGAAATGGCGCGTGAAGTGACTCTGATCCGTGAAACCGCTCGCCGCCGCGACATCCGTCACGGATGCGCCCGCGCGCAACGCCGGCAGCGCGCGCACGATCCGCAGCTGATTGCGCCACGCATGCGGCGCAAGACCGGTTTCGCGCGTGAAGAGGCGCGCCGCGTGGAAGGTCGAGAGACCGACCGTCTGCGCGAGTTCGGCGAGCGTGACGGGTTCGAGGAGATCCTCGGCGAGGCGGGATTTCATCGTCGTGACGCGGTGCGCGTCGGCGGCGAGCGGCGCGATGCGCGGACGTTCGAGCGCGTGGCGTCCGAGCAGCGTCGTCACTGCATCGACGAGCGCCAGTTCCGCGGCGAGCGGGTCGGCGCCGTTTTCCAGCAGGCGATGCGCGATCTGCAAACGCCGCGCGAGATCGGGATCGCGGATGATTTCATCCGGAAACCACGGCGACGATTCCGGCCGCCCCGACAGGTCGCGCGCGAGAGTTTCGACGAACGGCACCGGCAGATAGAACACGCGATAGCGCCAGCCCGCATCGACGGCCCGCGCGCCGGTATGCACTTCGCCGGGATTGATCACCGGCACCGAACCGGCTTCGGCGACGTGATGCGCGCCGCGATAGTCGAAGCACTCCGCGCCGGCCTCGATCACGGGCACCGTATAGGCGTCATGCCAGTGCGGCGAGAATTCGTGATCGTAGTATTCGGCCGTGACCATGTCCGCGTCCGGCACGAGCGGCGAGCGCCAGTAGCGTGCGGCATTGCGGAAACGGTCGGCGTGCATGATCGAGCAATTCTGAGATAAGCGGAATCGCCCAGTTTACAACTTTGCTTCGCGCCCGGCCGGACAGTTGCGTGTCACTTCACCGGTATGGTCGTGCCCTCGGGCATCGGAACCGCCGTCACGCTGTTTTTCGGGCTGCCGGTCGCGATGCGGTCGCTGTAAGTCAGATAGACGAGCGTATTGCGTTTCGTATCGACGACGCGCACCACATGCAGCGTCTTGAAGATGAAGGACATGCCGGCCGAGAACACGTCGGTTTTCTGCTTGAGCGGTTCGGCGATCTTGATCGGCCCGACCTGGCGGCACGCGATCGACGCTTCGGTCGGATCTTCGGCGATGCCCAGCGTGCCTTTCACGCCGCCCGTGCGCGCGCGGGACACATAGCAGGTGACGCCCTGGACGAGCGGATCGTCGTACGCATCGACGGTCACGCGGTCCGATCCGGTGAAGCGGAAGTTGGTGTTGACGCTCGCGATTTCCTCCGCGTGCGCGAGTCCGGCGCCGGAGAAAAGTGCGAGCGATGCGGCGAGCGCGAGGACGGAGCGGTTCATCGTCATCCTTCGGAAAAGAGAAAGGGCGTCGTATTGTATCGACGCCCTTGGCTCTTCGATGCATCTCGTGCCCGCATGCGGTCAATGAAAGATCAGATACAGAATCACCAGCACGATGACCGGCACGCCGAGCAGCCATCCGAGTAGATAAGGCATGTTGTCCTCCTTCGCATGTTGTTTTCGACGGTTTCAGTATCGCGAGGATGCGCCGCCCGCGTTAGCCGTGCGTGTCCGAAATGCGTGTAGGCGACGTCCTATCATCACTTTCTTGCGGCTTACAGATTCGTAATGTGATTGGATCAGGCCGCGCGGTTTTTCTTCGCGGGAACATCGCGATACAGCGTGCGCACGTAATCGAGATGCGCGCCCGCGCACTCCCGCGCCCGCGCCGGATCGCGCGCTACGATCGCATCGAAGATCGCGCGATGCTGCGTCATCAGGTTCGCTTCGACTTCGTCGTCGTAATCGACGAGACGGTGCGACGTGAGCATCGATTCGCGCACCAGTTCATTGAGTCCGTGCATGACGTGCGTGAGCGCGACGTTGTGCGTCGCGTCCGCGATGGCGAGATGGAACGCCGCGTCTCTCTCCGCGATGCGCGTGCTTTTTTCGGCGACGGCGTTTTGCAGCGCGTCGAAGGCAGCGGCGATGCGCGCCAGATCGTCGTCGGTGGCGCGCTCGGCGGCGTAGGCGGTCGAGAGCGTTTCGAGGCCGTGGCGAAGTTCGAGAACGTCGGCGCTCGCGTTCGGCTGTTGCTCGAGCAGGGCGGCGAGCGGATGCGACACGAGCGGCGCGGTCACATCCGATACGACAAAACCGCCGCGCCCGGCCGCGCGGATGAATCCGTCCGACTCCAGACGGATCAACGCCTCCCGCAGCGACGGACGCGACACGTTCAACTGCTCCGCCAGATCGCGCTCGGCGGGCAGGCGCTGGCCCGGCAGCAGCGTGCCGTTCGAAATCAATTCCCGGATCTGTCCCGACACGACATCGGAGAGACGCACGCGGGCGTAGGAATGCGCATGGACGGGCTGGAAAGTCATCGTTCGGCGTGAATGCGAGGTGAAAGCCGGGGAATGCCCGAGTTTGACACGAAAGAGGCATCTCATTAAAGTCTTGGTCAGACCAAGCTTACCAAATCGCCGAACCCGTCATGAAAGTCGCCTTGTTCGTCCCCTGTTTCATCGACGCTTTTTATCCGCAAGTCGGCATCGCCACGCTCGAACTGCTCGAACGGCTGGGCGTGGACGTCGACTATCCGCAGGATCAGACCTGTTGCGGCCAGCCGATGGCCAATAGCGGCGCACACAAGGAGGCTGCCGGCGCCGAGCGCGTGTTCGCGCGCAATTTCGCCGACTACGACTATGTCGTCGGGCCATCGGCGAGTTGCACGCATCACGTACGCGAGCATTTCACCGCGATCGAGCAGACGAGCGCCGTGCAGAAGGTGCGGCGCAATACGTTCGAGCTCGTCGAATTCCTGCACGACGTGCTGAAGGTGCGCGAGTTTCCGTGGGCCGAATTTCCGCACAAGGTCGGGCTGCACAACAGTTGCAGCGCGGTGCGGCATCTGCGCGAAACGTCGAATTCGGAAGTGGCCGGAACGCCGTATTCGAAGCCGCGCACGCTGCTCGAACGCGTGAGGGGTATCGAGTTCGTCGCGCCCGCGCGTCCCGACGAATGCTGCGGATTCGGCGGCACGTTCTCGGTGACGGAAGAGGCCGTCTCCGTGCGGATGGGTCAGGACAAGGTGCGCGATCACGTCGGCGCGGGCGCGGAGTACATCGTGTCGGGCGACATGTCGTGTCTCATGCATCAGCAAGGCTGCGCCGAGCGCATGAAAGCCGATGCGAAGTTCATCCACATCGCGCAGGTTCTAAACGGGGCGCGCGCATGAGCAAAAGCGTTCGGATCGATCACGCGAAGGCGGCGGGCGCGTTCCTGCAGAAGCCGGATCACGTTGCGTTCCACGACAAGCGTCTGTGGGACTTGCGCAGCAAGCGCGACGCGCAGGCGCACGGCATCCCCGAATGGGAGACGATGCGCAATCTCGCATCGGCGATCAAGGAACACACGCTGTCCAATCTCGCCGATTACATCGCGCAGTTCGTCGATGAGGCCGAGAAAAACGGCGTCGTCGTGCATTTCGCGGCGAACGCCGAGGAGCACAACGCGCTCGTCTTCAAGCTGATGAGCGAGCGCGGCATGACGTCGCTCGTGAAGAGCAAGTCGATGCTCACCGACGAGTGCTACATGCGCGACTATCTCGAACCGCGCGGCATCACGGTGATGGAAACCGATCTCGGCGAGCGCATCCAGCAACTCGATCATCAGGATCCGAGCCATATGGTCGTGCCGGCCGTGCACAAGCTGCGCGCGGACGTGGCCGAACTGTTCGGCAAGACGATCGGCACCGATCCGCGGAACAGCGACATCCACTATCTCGCGGAAAGCCAGCGCATGAACACGCGGCCGTATTTCGTGCGCGAGAAGACGGCGGGCATGACGGGCTGCAACTTCGCGGTCGCGGAGACGGGCACGGTCGTCGTGTGCACGAACGAGGGCAACGCGGATCTTTCGGCGAACGTGCCGCCGCTGCATATCGCGTCGATCGGCATCGAAAAGATCATTCCGACGATCAGCGATCTCGGCGTGTTCGTTCGAATGTTGTCGAGAAGCGCGCTCGGCTCGCCGATCACGCAGTACACGTCGCATTTTCGCGCGCCGCGTCCGGGCACGGAGATGCACTTCATCCTCGTCGATAACGGCCGCTCAGAACGCCTCGCGATGGACGATTTCTGGTACTCGCTCAAGTGCATCCGCTGCGGCGCGTGCATGAATACGTGTCCGGTGTATCGCAGAAGCGGCGGGCTTTCGTATGGCGGGACGTACTCTGGTCCGATCGGCGCGATCATCAATCCGACGCACGATTTGAAGCGCTATAGCGCGCTGCCGTTCGCGTCGACGATGAACGGCAGTTGCACGAACGTGTGTCCCGTGAAGGTGAACATTCACGAGCAGATCTACAAGTGGCGCGAGGTCATCGCCGAGAAGCACGAAGTGCCGTTCGTGAAGCAGGAAGTGCTGAAGATGGCGGGGCGCCTGCTCGCGAGCCCGACGCTCTATCGTGCGACGGTCGCATCGCTCGGCGGCGCGTTGAAGCGCCTGCCCAACTTCGTGCTCTACAACCCGCTCAATATCTGGGGACGCGGCCGCGATCTGCCCGAAGCGCCCGCCGAGACTTTTCACGAGTGGTACAGGAAAAACCGGAAGCTCGATAAATGACGACTCGCGAAGCTTTTCTCTCGAAGATCCGCGCGGCGCAGCCCGCATCGCGTCCGCGCCCGGACGTGCCCGTGTTCCCGTCGCCGGAAGGCGAACTGAAGGCGCGCTTTACGACCGCGCTCACCGCGATGGGCGGCACATGCGTCGAAGCGGCCACTCTCGAAGACGTGAACGCGCTGATCGCGGCACGCTTTGCCGATGCGAAGGTGATTGCATCGGCGGTTCCGGGCGTCGACGGCACGCGGCCGCTTTCATCCGATACCGTGCCGGCATCGCTTCAGGATGTCGATGTGGGCATCGTGCGAGGGCGCTTCGGCGTGGCTGAAACGGGCTCGGTGTGGTTCAGCGAAGAAGAGTACGTCGTGAACGCGATCGGCTATCTGTCGCAGCATCTCGTCGTGCTGCTCGACCCGGCGCAACTCGTCGAGGGCTTGCAGCAGGTGTATCGACGCGACGATTTCAAATCGGCGCGCTATGCGGTACTCGTGACGGGGCCGTCGGCGACGGCGGATATCGAAGGCGTGCTGATTCGCGGCGCGCAGGGCGTGCGTTCGCTGACCGTCGTGTGGCTTGCGTGAAGCGATGAAGTCAGCGCACAAAGCAAAAAGCCCAGTCATGCGACTGGGCTTTTTGACAGAAGCTTTTGGCTCCCCGACCTGGGCTCGAACCAGGGACCTACGGATTAACAGTCCGGCGCTCTACCGACTGAGCTATCGGGGAACAACTGAAACATCTACAACTGAAATAAAAACTCAGCCAACTGACCGAGCTCTTTTGAAACCGACTTGCTGGAGTTTTTGGCTCCCCGACCTGGGCTCGAACCAGGGACCTACGGATTAACAGTCCGGCGCTCTACCGACTGAGCTATCGGGGAACATCTACAGCAGAGAAGCGGAATTATAGGGGGCTGCTTTTGGCGTGTCAACGCTCAATCTTCATTTGATACGCATTTTTTGCAATCAAATGAAGCGCGTGCGTCGGCGAGCGCAACAATCAACGCTCGAGCAGACTCAACTTTTCCTTGACGTCCTTGAACTCGTCCGCTTCCGGAAGCGAGCCTTTCGTCTTCGTGATGCTCGGCCAGTTACGCGCGAGTTCAGCGTTCAGTTCGGTGAAGTGCTGCTGGTCGCCAGGCACATCTTCTTCGGCGTAGATAGCGTTCACCGGGCACTCGGCGACGCACACGGCGCAGTCGATGCACTCGTCGGGATCGATCGCGAGAAAGTTGGGACCTTCGCGGAAGCAATCCACCGGGCACACGTCCACGCAATCGGTGTACTTGCACTTGATGCAGCTTTCGGTCACAACGTGAGTCATTCAGGCTCCTGCATGCGGAATTCGTGGGGGCGGCGCCCTGGCGGCTGCATGGGCCGGAAGGTGCGCTTGCCGAAACGCATATTGTAGCGTAACGGTAAAAGTGGGCGCGCGGCGCGCGAAGCGCTCTTTATATCGATTCGTGATGTATGTATGCGCGGCGTCGCAAAAGGGCAGGGCGCGGATCATGTCCGCGCGGACATTCGGGTAACATGACCCTAAAGGCCTCGGGCTGCGCGCTGGCAAGCAGGCAAAGCGCGCGGTCCATTCGCGTGGATGTTCCCGTCAGAACCATGATCATCAATTCGCTGCTCGATACCGACCTCTACAAGTTCACGATGATGCAGGTCGTGCTGCATCACTTCCCCGCGGCGCATGTCGAATATCGCTTCCGCTGCCGCACGCCGAATGTCGATCTCGTGCCGTATATCGATGAAATTCGCGACGAAGTGCGCCAGCTTTGCAATCTGCGCTTCAAGGAAGAGGAACTGGATTATCTGCGGCGCATGCGCTTCATCAAGAGCGACTTCATCGATTTCCTCGCGCTCTTCCATCTGAATGAAAAGTCGATCCGCATTTCGCCGTCGCCCAAGAAGAACGGCGAGATCGACATCGAGATCGAAGGGCCGTGGCTGCACACGATTCTCTTCGAGATTCCGGTGCTCGCGATCGTCAACGAAGTCTATTTCCGCAACACGCAGCGCAAGCCCGAGTATGAAACCGGCCGCGAGCGCCTGCGCGACAAGATCAAGCTGCTTGCCACGCCACCCGAATATTCGGACTGCAAGATCGCCGATTACGGCACGCGCCGCCGTTTTTCGGGGCAGTGGCACGAGGAAGTCGTGCTCACGCTGAAGGACAAGCTCGGCGCGCAGTTCGCCGGCACGAGCAACTGCTTCTATGCGATGAAGCACGGCTTGCGGCCGCTCGGCACGATGGCGCATGAGTACTTGCAGGCGTGTCAGGCGCTCGGCCCGCGTCTGCGCGACTCGCAGATCTTCGGCTTCGAGATGTGGGCGAAGGAATATCGCGGCGACCTCGGCATCGCGCTGTCGGACGTCTACGGCATGAAGGCGTTTCTGCGCGACTTCGACATGTACTTTTGCAAGCTGTTCGACGGCGCGCGCCACGATTCGGGCGATCCCTTCGATTGGGGCGAGCGCCTCATCCGGCATTACGAAGAAAACCGCTGCGACCCGCGCACCAAAGTGCTGGTGTTCTCCGACGCGCTCGATATCCCGAAGGTGCTGCAGTTGTACGAGCGTTTTCGCGGACGTTGCCAGCTCGCGTTCGGCGTCGGCACGAATCTCACCAACGATCTCGGCTATCAGCCGCTGCAGATCGTCATCAAGATGGTTCGATGCAACGGTCAGCCGGTCGCGAAACTCTCCGATTCGCCCGGCAAAAACATGTGCGACGACAAGGCGTATCTCGCCTATCTGCGTCAGGTCTTCGGCATCGAGCAGCCGGTCGGCGACGACTGAGCGACGCGCATTCGTCCATTCGGCCTATGCCGTTCGGCCGAGGTTCGTGCGTGTATGCCGCTCGCTATAATTCGGACGCGTCGTAAATCATCGCGGCGCGCACGAATCTCAAGCACGCCAACACGAGGACGGCACCATGGATACATCGGACGCGCGCCGCAATATTCTCGCGCGCATTCGCAGCGCGCAGGGCCGTCGCGGCACGGCTACGGATGCCGAGCGCGCTGGCGCAGACGAGTATGTCGAGCGACATCCGGCGGGTCCGCGTCCTCCGTTGCCTCAGACGCGTGACGAGCTCATCGCGCGCTTCACGCTCGAAGCGGAGCGTCTTTCCACGACCGTCGCCGAAGTCGAATCGATCGACGATGCGCCCGCCGAAGCCGTGCGCTATCTCCAATCGCTGAACCTTCCCGTCGATGTCGTCGCGTGGCCCGCGCTTGCTCATCTGCGCTGGTCCGAAGCGGGCATTCGGGCGGCGTTTCGCAAGCCTGCCGATGAAGATCTCGTCGGCATCACCGGCTGCTTCTGCGCGACGGCTGAAACCGGTTCGCTCGTGCTGCTCTCGGGCGCGCAGACGCCCGCATCCGGCGCGCTCTTGCCGCAGACGCATATCGCGATCGTGCCGGCGTCGCGCATCGTCGCCGCGCATGAAGATGCATTCGCGTTGATGCGCGCCGAGCGCGGCGAGTTGCCGCGCGCGGTGAACTTCGTGTCGGGTCCGTCGCGCACCGGCGATATCGAACAGACCATCGTGCTCGGCGCGCATGGGCCGTATCGCGTGCATGTGATCGTCGTGCGCGGAGCGTGAGTCAATGCGGCGTCTGGTTTTGTACGTGCCTTGCGCGATGCTGGCGCTGATCGCGGCGCCGGCCGCTGCTGCGACGCCCGACGGCGCGACGCTCCCGGCCACATGGGGCATACCGTTCGTCGGCATCCTGCTTTCCATCGCGGTGTTTCCGCTCGTCGCGCCGAAGGTTTGGCATCACCATTTCGGCAAGATCGCGGCGGGGTGGGCGATCGCGTTCCTCGCCCCGTTCGGGCTTGCGTTCGGTGTCGGCACGGCGGGCAGCGTGCTCGTCCACGCGATGCTCGAAGAGTACGTGCCGTTCATCATTCTGCTCGCAGCGCTGTATACGGTCGCGGGCGGCATTTGCGTGCACGGCAACCTGCACGGCTCGGCTCATCTCAATACCGGACTGCTCGCGCTCGGCACCGCGCTCGCGAGCGTCATGGGCACGACGGGCGCGGCCATGCTGCTGATCCGTCCGCTTTTGCGCGCGAACGACAATCGCAAGCACGTCGTGCATGTCGTCGTGTTCTTCATCTTTCTCGTCGCGAACGCAGGCGGCTCGCTCACGCCGCTCGGCGATCCGCCGCTTTTTCTCGGCTTTCTCAACGGCGTCGGCTTCTTCTGGACTACCGTGCATCTCGCGCTGCCGATGCTCTTCGTCTGCGCCGTGCTCCTCGCGGTGTTCTTCGTGCTGGACAGTTTCTACTGGCGCAGGCACGACGCGCGGCCCGCGTTTCTCGACCCGACGCCGGATACGCCTCCGCTTGGCATCGACGGCAAGATCAATTTCGCGCTGCTCGCGGCGATCGTCGTGCTCGTGCTGATGAGCGGCATCTGGAAACCCGGCATCACGTTCGACATCTTCGGCACGCATGTCCAGTTGCAGAATCTCGTGCGCGACGTGCTGCTCGTCGCCGTGCTGCTCGCATCGCTCGCGCTCACGCCGAAAAGCGCGCGCGCGGGGAACGCGTTCGACTGGGCGCCCATCGAGGAAGTCGCGAAGCTCTTCGCGGCGATCTTCATCACCATCGCGCCGGTCATTACGATCCTGCGCGCGGGTGAATCGGGCGCGTTCGCGGGCATCGTGCACGCGGTGTCGGATGCGCAGGGCAAGCCCGTCGACATCGCCTATTTCTGGGCGACCGGTCTTCTGTCGTCGTTTCTCGACAACGCACCGACCTACCTCGTCTTCTTCAATCTCGCGGGCGGCGACGCACGCACGCTCATGACCAGCGACGCCACGACGCTCGCCGCCATCTCCGCGGGCGCGGTCTTCATGGGCGCGAACACGTATATCGGCAATGCGCCGAATTTCATGGTGAAGGCGATCGCCGAATCGCGCGGCGTACGCATGCCGAGTTTCTTCGGTTTCATGGCGTGGTCGGGCGCGATTCTCTTGCCGCTTTTCGCCGTTCTGGGCTGGCTATTTTTCTAGGAGCAACCGATGAAGAAGAAAGTGCTGGTAGCGCGTCCCACTTTTCCCGACGTGATCGAGCGACTGAAGCAGCATTTCGATGTCGATGTGAATCTCGGCGACGTGCTCCCGCAGGAAGAGTTCGCGCGGCGTCTCGCCGACAAGGACGGCGCGTTCACGGCGGGCGAGATGGTCGGCGAGAAAGAGCTTTCGGGCGCGCCGAATCTGAAGGTCGTTGCGAACATGGCGGTCGGCTACAACAACTTCGACATGCAGGCGTTCGACGCGCACAAGGTGCTCGGCGCCAACACGCCCAACGTGCTGAACGAAACCACGGCCGATTTCGGCTGGGCGCTGATGATGGCGGCGGCGCGTCGCGTCACCGAATCCGAGCACTTTCTGCGCGCGGGCAAGTGGCAGAAGTGGTCGTTCGACTCGTTCCTCGGCACCGATGTCTACGGCTCGACGCTCGGCGTGATCGGCATGGGGCGCATCGGGCAGGCGCTGGCGCGGCGCGCGGCCGGCTTCAACATGCGCGTGATGTATCACAACCGTTCGCGCGTCGCGCCGGAAATCGAGCGCGAGCTGAATGCCGAGTACGCGTCGAAGGAAGATCTGCTCAAGCGCGCGGATCATGTCGTGCTCGTCGTGCCTTACTCGAAGGAAAGCCATCATACGATCGGCGCGGCCGAACTCGCGCTGATGAAGCCGACGGCGACGCTGACGAATATCGCGCGCGGCGGCATCGTCGACGATGCGGCGTTGATCGCGGCGTTGCGCGACAAGCGCATCGCGGCGGCGGGCATCGACGTGTTCGAGGGCGAGCCGAATTTCAACCCGGATTTCCTGCTGCTCGACAACGTCGTGCTGACGCCGCATATCGCGAGCGCGACCGAAGGCACGCGCCGCGCGATGGCCAATCTCGCGGCCGACAATCTCATCGCCGCGCTGGGCGAAGGGCCGCGCGCAGGCAATCCGCCGAACCCGATCAATCCGGACGTACTGAAGAAATGATGGAACTGCTGGTTGGCGCGATCGCCGTGCTGGCGATCGCGCTGGTGGTCTCGCTCGTCGCGCTCGTCATGACGATGCGGCGCAATTCGAACGCGGTCATCTTCGACGAGTTCGAAGCGCTCACCGATCGCGTCAACGACATGGGCGAGGCACACGCGCGCGCGCAGGAACGGCTCGAACGCGGCTTGCGTGGCGATATCGCGGAGAGCGCGCGCGTCTCGCGCATGGAATCGCAAAGCGGCTTCGCGCAATTCCATCAGACGCTTTCGACGCAACTGGCGAACACGTCGAACGTGCAGAACGCGCAATTCGACGCGCTTGCGCAGCAGCTCGCACAGCAAAGCCAGCAGGCGCGCGAGGATCAGGGCAACGCGTTGAAGCGCTTCGCCGATTCCATGTCGCTGCATCTCGCGCAGCTTTCCGAAGCGAACGAGCGGCGGCTCGGCGAAGTGCGCGCGACGCTCGAAGCGCGCCTGAAGGACATCGAGGCGAACAACGCGACGAAGCTCGACGAGATGCGCCGCACCGTCGACGAAAAGTTGCACGCGACGCTGGAGCAACGGCTCGGCGAGTCGTTCAAGCTCGTCTCCGACAGGCTGGAGCAGGTGCATCGGGGACTCGGCGAGATGCAGACGCTCGCGGCGGGTGTCGGCGATCTGAAGAAGGTACTGACCAACGTCAAGACGCGCGGCATCTGGGGCGAAGTGCAGCTCGAAGCGCTGCTGGAACAGTTGCTCACGCCCGATCAGTACGCGAAGAACGTCGCGACGGTTCCGAAGAGCAACGAACGCGTCGAGTTCGCGATCAGGCTGCCTGGCCGGCACGACGCGCCGGGTGCGCCGGGCGACGTGGCTACGCCCGTGTGGCTGCCCATCGACGCGAAATTTCCGCGCGAGGACTACGAGCGTCTGATCGATGCGCAGGAACGCGCGGACCCGGCCGGTGTCGAGGACGCGTCGCGCGCGCTGGAAGGGCGCTTGCGCGCGGAGGCGAAATCGATCGCGCAGAAGTACGTTGCGCCGCCGCACACGACGGACTTCGCATTGCTCTTCCTGCCGACCGAAGGTCTCTACGCGGAAGTCTTGCGCCGTCCTGGCCTGAGCGATTCGTTGCAGCGCGAGTTTCGCGTGACCGTCGCGGGACCCACGACGCTGACCGCGCTCCTCAACAGCCTGCAGATGGGCTTCCGCACGCTGGCCATCGAGAAGCGTTCCAGCGAAGTGTGGCAGGTGCTCGGCGCGGTGAAGACCGAGTTCGGCAAGTTCGGCGAAGTGCTGGCGCGAACAAAGTCGCAGCTCGAAACGGTGACGCGCTCGATCGAAGCGGCGCAGACGCGCACGCGGCAGATGGGCAAGCGCCTTCGGGATGTCGAGGCGTTGCCCGGCGAACAGGCGGCGGGGTTGTTGGGCGAGGCGTTCGGCGATCCGTCATCGCCCGAAGGCGACGACGAGCCGTGATGCAGGACGCGATTCAGGACGCGAGGCGTTCGAGCGGCTCGCCCGTCACGCGCACGATGCGCCAGTCGGGCAGCACGGTCGCGCCCATCTTTTCGTAGAAATCGATGGCGTTCTGATTCCAGTCCAGCACCGACCATTCGAAGCGGCCGCACTGGCGCTCGACCGCGAGCGCGGCGAGCTTTTTCAGCATCAGCGTCCCGAGGCCGCTGCCGCGCATCGAAGGACGCACGTAGAGGTCTTCGAGATACAGGCCGCGCTTGCCGAGGAAGGTCGAGAAGTTCTGGAAGAAGAGCGCATAGCTGACGATTTCGCCTTCGACTTCCGCGACGAGCGCTTCAGCGGCCGGTCGTGCGCCGAAGAGCGCGTCATGCACGCCTTGCTCCGTCGCGATGAACAGATGCGTGAGCTTCTCGAACTCGGCCAGCTCGTACATCAGGCCGAAGATCGCGGCGACGTCGGCGGGCGAGGCCGCGCGGATGATCGGGGCGCTCACGCTTCCTCCGGCGCGTCGGAGAGCACGATCTCGATGCCGCCGAAACGCGAGGCCACCCAGTTGTACGCGTGGCACGCGATCCACAGCAGGATGAAACCGAGAATCGCGTTCAGGAGCAGCGCGCTCGTGACGGTGCTCACTTCCACCGAGCCGTATCGCACGAACGCGACCACGACGCCGAGCAGCACAATGGGCACGCTGAAAGTCAGGTACACGAGGATCAGCGCCTTGGCGGTCTGTCCCGGTGCGATGAATGAAATCTGCTTTTTCATGGAAGGAAAGCCCCGTCTATCGATGTAGGAATGTTTGTACCGGCTGGCGGCGGCGCCGGATCAGATCAGGCCGTCGAACGGCACGATTTCGACTTCGTCGCCCGCTTCGACGTCGCCGCGCGCGTGCTCGAGCACGATGAAGCAGTTCGCTTCGCTCATCGAACTCAGCACGCCGGAACCCTGCGGACCGGTGGTGACGACGCGAAAGCGCCCGTCGTCGTCGCGCGTCGCGATTCCGCGCTGGAACTCGGTGCGGCCCGCGCGCTTTTTCATCGGCTCGGCGGCGCGCGCGCGGATGACGGTGAGCGGCTGGCGCATCGCGCCCGACATCGCCAGAAGCGCCTCGCGCACGATGAAGTAGAACGTCGCCATTACGGCGACCGGGTTCCCCGGCAACCCGAAGAAGAGCGCCGACTCGCCCGTGCCCGGGCGCTCGCCCGACCACAGCCGGCCGAATGCCAGCGGGCGGCCGGGGCGCATCGCGATCTTCCAGAAGGCGACGTCGCCGAGCGAATTCATCAGCGCGCGCGTGAAGTCCGCATCGCCAACCGACACGCCGCCCGAACTGATGACGACATCGGCGCTTTCGGTCGCATGACGCAGCGCCTTTTCGAGCGAGGCGCGATCGTCGCGCACGATACCCAGATCGACGGTTTCGACGCCGAGCCGCTTGAGCATTGCGAAGAGCGTGTAGCGATTACTGTCGTAAAGGCTGCCAGGGTTCAGCGTTTCGCCGACCGAACGCAATTCGTCGCCCGTCGAAAAGAAGGCGACGGTGAGCCGCCTGCGAACCGACACTTCGCCGATACCGAGCGACGCGAGCAAACCGAGATCCGACGCCCGCACGACGCGACCCGCGAGCAGCGCCGGCTTGCCTTTCGCGAGATCCTCGCCGGAGAGGCGGCGATTCTGGCCGGCACGGATCGTCGCCGGCGAAAAGCGGATCGCGTCGCCTTCGCGCGTGACGAACTCCTGCGGCACGACCGTGTCGCAGCCGGCCGGGATGAGCGCGCCCGTCATGATCCGCACGCATTGATCCGCGCCCGGCGCGCCTTCGAACGGCCGCCCGGCGAGCGCCGTGCCCGCGACGGACAAGCCGACCGTATCGCCACCGCGCGAGAGCACATCGCCGGCGAACGCGTAGCCGTCCATCGCGGAATTGTCGTAAGCGGGGACGTCGATGGGCGAGATCACATCCTCGGCGAGCACGCGGCCGAGCGCGTCGAACAGGCTCACGCGCTCGATCTGCGCGTCCCGCATGCGCGGCATGGCCCACTGACGCACGATTTCCTGCGCGGCTTCAACGGGCAGCGCATTCGGATCGTAGTGGGCGACGCAGGCGGAAAAATCCTTGGACGTGGTCATGAATCGGCGTGGATCGCGGCCGGAATCCGGCGAAGCAGCACGTGGCCGCGCGGTGGTTGAGCGCCCGCAATGGCGATGTGAGCGGGCAGCCGGTTGAACGAGTCAGCGGCGTTCCAGATCGGCGAGCTGCTGTAAATCGTTGATATTGTAAAACGCGCGTTCGTCGTGAAATTGGACTTCCACCGCCTTGTGGCGCGCGTACCACGCGCGCACCTTGCGCTCGCCCGCGTCCAGCCAGGCGTCCAGGTCGTCGGCGAGCGATGTACGCAGCAACGCGAAAACGGGGTGGGCCATGACTTCGCCCGACGCGTCGATTGTTGCTGCGTATGCAACGTCGCCGCCGTGCGCGTCGAGTGCTTGCATCAACGCGGCGCCGATGTGTTCGTCGACGAAAGGGGCGTCGCAAGGCGCGGTCAGAACGAATTCGGTGCTCGCAACGCGCAACGCAGCGGCGATGCCGGCGAGCGGCCCGGGGAAATCCGCGCGCGCGTCCGCGACAACGCGCGCGCCGAATGCCGCGCCGAGGCGCGCGTAGTCTTCGATGGAACGATTTGCGCTGATCAGAAGCGCGCCCGCCTGAGGCGCGATGCGCCGCATCACGTGCAACGCGAGCGGCTCACCGCGAAACGGCTGCATGCCCTTGTCGATGCCGCCCATGCGCGAGCCGCGTCCGCCCGCGAGCACGAGCGCCGTGACGCTGGACGATGAATGAGCGCTCAGCACGAACGATCCGCCGCGCTCAGCCGCCGATGTACGACATCTCGACGCGACGTGCATCGTCGCGAGATGGCGCCGATGCGCTGCCGCGCAATTGCGAATACCGGTCGCCGCGCGCCTCCCAGATTCGCGCGATGGCTGTGGCGACTTCGTCGTCGCCCGCGCCGCTGCGGATCAGTCCGCGCAGGTCGTGGCCGGAAACCGCGAAGAGACACAGATACAGCTTGCCTTCCGTCGAGAGCCGGGCACGCGTGCACGAGTCGCAAAACGCGCGTGTGACGCTCGAAATCACGCCGATTTCACCGCTGCCGTCGCGATAGCCCCAGCGCTGCGCCGTTTCCGCGGCCGTGTGGGCTTCGAGCGGTTCCAGCGGAAAGTGCGCGTCGATGCGTTCGACCACTTGCACCGAAGGCAGCACTTCGCTCATGTTCCAGCCGTTCGACGCGCCGACATCCATATATTCGATGAAACGCAGAACCGCGCCGCTGCCTTTGAAATGGCGCGCCATCGGGACGATTTCCTGATCGTTCGTGCCGCGCTTCACGACCATGTTCACCTTGATCGGAGCGAGCCCGGCGGCTTGCGCCGTCTCGATGCCGTTCAGCACGTCGGCGACCGCGAAATCGGCATCGTTCATGCGGCGAAAGAGGGCGTCGTCGAGCGCATCGAGGCTCACTGTGACGCGCGACAAACCCGCGTCCTTCAGCGACTTCGCCTTGCGCGCGAGGAGCGAGCCGTTCGTCGTGAGCGTCAGATCGAGCGGGCGGCCTTCCGGCGTGCGCAACAGCGCGAGCCGCTCGATCAGGAATTCGATGTTCTTGCGCAGAAGCGGCTCGCCGCCCGTAAGGCGAATCTTTTCCACGCCATGCGCAACGAATACGCGCGCGAGGCGCTCGATTTCCTCGAACGAGAGCAGGGCGGCGTGCGGGAGAAACTGGTAATCCTTATCGAACACTTCGCGTGGCATGCAGTACACGCAGCGAAAGTTGCAGCGATCTGTCACGGAAATGCGCAAATCCCGCAATGGGCGCGCGAGCGTGTCCGTGAGCAGCCCGGACGGCGATGTCGCGGCGCCGGAGAAATCCGGGATCGCGCTGACATCGGCGAGAGGAATGATGCGTCGGGGCATGATGACTCGGGGCTCGGCTCGGCCGCTTCGGCCTTGTTCGAATAATGGTTGGATCGTTCCATTCTAACGGAAGCGGGACATCGGGACGCACTGCCACGGAGTCGCGGTTTTCCCTCGGTTCAGCCGTTTTACGACGCAAAAAAACGCCATCGATCGGGGATCGATGGCGTTTCTGGCTTTTGCCCGTTCACCGGAGTGAACGGGACGCGCGCGCTTAGTGGGCCTGCTTGCTGGTTTCCACTTGCTGCATGGGCGCGGTGTCGGCCGGCGGAAGTGCCTTGCGTTCGCGCGGCACGCGCACCGCAGCCGGCTCGCGTGCGGCGGCGGCATTGGCTTCGCGCAGCTTGCCTTCGTCGGTGTTCACCCAGACGAGGCCCGCACGCTCCAGCATCGGCTGAAGGGTGTCGACGGCGATCGGCGTCGACGTTGCAGGCGCGGCGGGCGCAGCGACTTTCACCGGCTCGTCGACGACTGCGACAGGCTCCGGCGCGAAGACCGGCGCTTGCGTCTGCGCTTGCGCGATCTCGACCGGCTTCACTGGCTCGACGGCCGTCGCTTCGGGCGTCGATGCGACAGCGGCGGTCTTCACCGGCTCGGCGACTTCGGCAGGCTCGGCCGCGACCGGCTCGACGGGCGTCGGCGCCGTTTCCACGGGCTTCGGCTCTTCGGATGCGACCGGCGCGGACGCGGGTGCGAACGGATCGGCCAATTTCGTCTCGGCGACCTTCGGCTCCGGACCGAACGGATTCTCGACCTCCGGTGCCGGAGCGGGCTTGGCGAAGAGATCGAAGTTCGTCGGTTCGGGCGTTTGCGCCTTCAGTTCGAAAGGCTCGGCCTCAACAGTCTTGGCGACCGGCGCTTCCTCCGCAGCGGCGGGCGCTTGCTCTTGCGGCTTCGCTTCGAGCGGCTGAGCGGCCGGTTGCTGCACCGACGCTTCCACCGGTTGCGGCGCGGCCGGGCGGGGTTCGCGACGTGCAGCCGCTTCCTGCGCGGCTTCCGCATCAAACACGCCGGCTTGCGCCGAAGTGCTCTCTGCTGCGCCTTCTGCTTCGGCGACGTCCGCCGCGTGATTCACCGTCATGCCGTCTTCTTCGCGCTCGCGACGACCGCCACGACGCCCACGGCGACGGCGACGACGCTCTTCGCCGTCACGTGCGGCCGCCGCGTCGGATGCCGCATCGATGCCGGCCACTTGCGCGTCCGCATTGGCTTGCGCCGCTTCGACGATTTCCGACGGCACCGTTTCGCCTTGCGTCAGCGCCTCGACGGCGGCTTCCGGTTGCGGCTTGCGACGCTCGCCGCGTTCCGCGCGCTCGGTTCGTTCAGCGCGGTCGCCACGCTCGGCGCGTTCGCCACGATCCGGACGCTCGCGGCGTTCCGGACGTTCGGTTGCTTCCGGACGCGCTGCGCGTTCCGCGTTGCGGTCGCGCGCTTCACGCGGTTCGCGTGCCTCGCGTGCCTCGCGCGGCTCGCGTGCTTCGCGTGCCTCGCGCGGTTCACGAGCCTCACGCGGCTCGCGGACTTCGCGCAGTTCACGACCTTCGCGTCCGCCACGCGCCTCGCGATCCTCGCGACGGCCGCCCTGGCGCGCGGCGCCGTTGGCGCCCGCCGCCGTGCCTGCCGCAGCGCCTTCGCGCGCGGCGCCACCGCTACGTCGATTGCGGTTGCGATCGCCGCCGCCGGTGCGTTCACCGCGTTCGCGCGGCGCGCGCGTGGCCGGTTGCGCTTCGACCGGAGCCGGCGCGGGTTGCGGCGCAGGCTGAATGCCGAACAGATTCTTGATCCACGCGATGAATCCGCCGCTCGCCGGAACGGGCGTCGGCGCGGGCGCGGCCTCGACGGGCGCGGGCTTCACCGGCGCGCTCGGCGCGGGCTTCTCGGGCGTGATGCCCTTCACGGCGGCTTCCTGCTTCGGCTTCACCTCTTCGGTGCGCTTGCTGTAGCCGGTCTCCGATTCGAGCTCGCTCGCCGCTTCGACGGCCATCTTCCACGACGCGCGCGGATCGTCGAGACGCGCATCGTCGTGACGCAGACGCTCAAGCTTGTAGTGCGGCGTTTCGAGATGCTTGTTCGGAATCAGGACGACATTGACCTTGAAGCGCGACTCGATCTTGTTGATTTCCGAGCGCTTTTCGTTGAGCAGGAAGGCGGTCACCTCGACCGGCACCTGGCAATGGATCGCCGCGGTGTTTTCCTTCATCGCTTCTTCCTGAATGATCCGCAGCACTTGCAGCGCGGACGATTCGGTATCGCGGATGTGACCCGTGCCGTTGCAGCGCGGGCACGTCACGTGGCTGCCTTCCGACAGCGCCGGACGCAGGCGCTGACGCGACAGCTCCATCAGGCCGAAGCGCGAAATCTTGCCCATTTGTACGCGGGCGCGGTCGTGCTTCAACGCATCTTTCAGGCGCTGCTCGACTTCGCGCTGGCTCTTGGCCGATTCCATGTCGATGAAATCGATCACGATCAGCCCGCCCAGATCGCGCAGACGAAGCTGACGCGCGACTTCGTCGGCGGCTTCGAGATTGGTGCGCGTCGCGGTTTCCTCGATGTCCGCGCCCTTGGTCGCGCGCGCCGAGTTCACGTCGATGGCGACGAGCGCCTCGGTGTGATCGATCACGATCGCGCCGCCCGACGGCAGCGGCACCGTGCGCGAGTACGCGGTTTCGATCTGATGCTCGATCTGGAAGCGCGAGAAGAGCGGCACGTCGTCGTGATAGCGCTTCACCTTCGAGAGGTTGTCGGGCATCACGATATCCATGAAGGCGCGCGCCTGGTCATGGATTTCGGTCGTGTCGATGAGAATTTCGCCGATATCCGGCTGGAAGTAGTCGCGAATCGCGCGGATGACGAGGCTCGATTCGAGATAAATGAGCATCGGCTGGCCGGCGACGCCGCTCTGCGACGCGGCTTCGATCGCGCGCCACAGTTGCATCAGGTAGTTCAGGTCCCACTGGAGCTCTTCCGCCGAACGGCCGATACCCGCCGTGCGCGCGATGATGCTCATGCCTTCCGGCAGTTCGAGCTGCGCCATGGTTTCGCGCAGTTCCTGCCGTTCGTCGCCTTCGATGCGGCGCGACACGCCGCCGCCGCGCGGGTTGTTCGGCATCAGGACGAGGTAACGTCCGGCCAGCGAGATGAACGTGGTCAGCGCCGCGCCCTTGTTGCCGCGCTCTTCCTTCTCGACCTGGACGATGAGTTCCTGGCCTTCGCGCAGCGCGTCCTGAATGCGCGCGGAGCGCATCTCGACGCCATCGCGGAAATACTGGCGGGCGACTTCCTTGAACGGCAGGAAGCCGTGGCGGTCTTCACCGTAGTTGACGAAGCAGGCTTCGAGCGACGGCTCGATGCGGGTGACGACTCCCTTGTAGATGTTGCCTTTGCGCTGTTCGCGCCCGGCGGTTTCGATGTCGATATCGATGAGCTTCTGCCCATCGACGATGGCGACGCGCAATTCCTCTTGCTGCGTCGCGTTAAACAGCATTCGTTTCATGAAACGGCTCCAGAATGGCTCCGTCCTCCCTCGTCGTGCGAATCGGCGTCGGTGACTGATGCATCACGCGCGCGAAGCGGGAAGGTGGGCGTGCCACGCTTTTTTGTGTGTTGTCACAAAGCACGCTGGAGCGGGACTTCTGGCGGGAGAATTGCCGAAAGCAGGCCGCGGCTTCCGCATCGGACAGCCGCGCCGTGGGGCGCATTGCGAAGCAACTGCGAGACGTACGACAGATCGCTCGGCTCGTGGCGAGGATGAACGGCGGCGCTGCGGCTCCGCGTCTCAAAATGGACGCGCCGAACCGGCCTGCGCTCTTGCAAAGAGCCTGATTCCTCCCAACGGCGGCCGCGAGGAAGAGCGGTCTCGCGCAAACCGGCGCGATGCTTCGTAACCGATCCTCTTTGCTGCCTTGCCGCGCCGGCACGGCCGCGGGCCCGACTTGTTTCTGTCGGCTCCCGTCGGCTCGCGGCCGCATGTCTCGCCTCGTTTGCGGCGTTGTCGCGCTTCGCAGAAATCAGCGCAGCAGCGATTTCGCCGTCAGTTGTTCGCAAAATCGGCGAGCGTCGATTTGCCTTTTTCTCCCGCTCGACGGCAGGGTCGATCCGGGCTGGCATCCGGTTTTGCCGGGCGCCGTCGCTTCTCGCCGATAAAATTCTTTTTGACCAAAAATCCGTTACCGTCGGCGATCGACTCGACCGAACGCGCCTGTGGGCTCCGTCCTTGCCGGTGATATCGCCGTGCGTGCAACTCGTCGCTCTCGATTCTCCGGGTGAGCAACCGACCTTGGGCGCAAGTAAAATGATGGTTTATCGCTTGCACCGATACAGTCTGAATAATTCGGCCGCTGCTTGATCCTAAGCGTCGACCTTTTCAGGCTGCTCGCAAATTATATTCAGAATGAATGAGTTAGGCAAAACATCCCATAAACAGGTCGCAAGCGAACAAGTGTCGATGATCGAAGTCGACGAAACGGCCGCCGGTCAGCGGATCGACAATTTTTTGCTGCGCGTCTGCAAGGGCGTCCCGAAGAGCCATATTTACCGCATTCTCCGAAGTGGCGAAGTGCGCGTGAACAAGGGACGCATCGACGCGGCTTACCGGCTCGAGTCGGGCGATCTCGTGCGCGTGCCGCCGATCCGCATCGCGCAGCAGGACGCGGCGCCGGTGTCGTCGAACGCGCCCGCCGCCGAATTCCCGATTCTCTTCGAGGACGACCATCTGATCGTCATCGATAAACCGTCCGGCGTCGCGGTGCATGGCGGCAGCGGCGTCGCGTTCGGCGTCATCGAGCAGTTGCGCAATGCGCGGCCGCACGCAAAATTTCTCGAACTGGTGCATCGGCTGGATCGCGAGACGTCGGGCGTGCTCATGCTCGCCAAGAAGCGCCAGGCGCTCGTCGGGCTGCACGAGCAGATTCGCGAAAATCGGGTCGACAAGCGCTATTACGCGTGCGGTCACGGCGACTGGCAGAGCGACTGGGGCCGCCGGCGCATCGTCAAGGCGCCGTTGCATAAATATGTCGCAGCGGATGGCGAGCGGCGCGTGCGAATCCAGGAGAACGGGCTGCCGTCGCATACGGTCTTCAATCTGATCGAGCGCTGGCGCGACTACGCGTGGGTCGAGGCAGAGCTGAAAACCGGCCGCACGCACCAGATTCGCGTGCACATGGCGAGCATCGGCCTGCCGATCGCGGGCGACGCCAAATACGGCGATTTCGCGCTGAACAAGGAATTGGCCCGCCCGAGCGCGAAACCGTCGCTGAAACGCATGTTTTTGCACGCGTATCGACTGAAAATCACGCACCCGGCGACGGGCGAGCCGCTGCAATTCGAAGCGCCGCTGCCCGTCGAGTGCAAACGGTTCATCGAACAACTGAAAAACCGGGAGACCGAGTAAATGGCGCGGCAGCAATTCGATCTGATCGTTTTCGACTGGGACGGCACGCTGATGGATTCGACCGTCCACATCACGCGCAGCATTCAGGCCGCGTGCCGCGACCTCGGGCTGCCGGTTCCCGCCGATGAATCCGCGAGCTATGTGATCGGCCTCGGCCTGAAGGACGCGCTGCAGATATGCGCGCCGACGCTCGATCCGTCCGACTATCCGCGCCTGGCCGAACGTTACCGCTTCCATTTCCTGACGATGGGCCAGAAAACCGAACTCTTCGGCGGCGTGCGCGAACTGCTGCAGGAATTGCGCGATCTCGGCTATTTTCTCGCGGTCGCGACGGGCAAGAGCCGCGTCGGACTGAATCGCGCGCTCGACGAATCGCGGCTCACGAGCCTCTTCGACAGCACGCGCTGCGCGGACGAAACGTTCTCGAAGCCGCATCCCGCAATGTTGCAGGAACTCACGCGCGAGCTCGGGCAGGATCTCGGGCGCACGGTGATGATCGGCGACACGACGCACGATCTGCAGATGGCGATCAACGCGGGCGCGGCGGGCGTCGGCGTCGGTTATGGCGCGCATCCGGCCGATTCTCTCGCGGCGCTCAAGCCGCAGTACTGCGCCGACAGCGTCGCGTCGCTCGCCGGCTGGCTGCGGGAGCACGCATGAGCGAACCGGTGCGGGTATGCGCGTCCGACGAACTCGTCGATGGCGGCGCGGGCGTGCGCGTCAACGCGACCGAAGCGAGCGGCGACGCGGTCGTGTTCTTCGTCCGATACGGCGGCGAAGCGTTCGGTTATCTGAACCGGTGCGCGCACGTGCCGATGGAGCTCGACTGGAACGAGGGCCAGTTCTTCGAAAGCTCGGGCCTATACTTGATGTGCGCGACGCACGGGGCGATCTACGAGCCCGATACCGGCAAATGCGTCGGCGGTCCTTGCCGCGGCGCGCGCCTGCGGGCCGTGACGGTCGAAGAGCGCGACACGCCGGAAGGGCGCGCGGTCTTCTGGCTGCCCGACGACGCCGTGCGTCCCGCCTGATTCAATCTCTACACATCCACGACGCATGTCCGACAACATTCCGCCGCGCAATAACGACAACTGGGAGCGCGAAGCGCTCGAACGCATCGCGCTCGCCGCGATTCGCGAGCAGCGCGCCGCGCGTCGCTGGCGCATCTTCTTTCGCTTCCTGTTTCTCGGCGTGATCGCGCTGATCGCCTGGGGCGTGTTCGATTTCACCGGCGATCGTGCCGCGAAGGCTGGCAAGCACACGGCGCTCATCGATCTGCAGGGCGAGATCTCCGCGAACAGCGATGCCAGCGCCGACAACATCGACGGTGCGCTACAGAGCGCGTTCGAGGACGAGAACACGGCGGGCGTGATTCTGCGCATCAACAGTCCGGGCGGCAGTCCGGTGCAGGCGGGAATCATCAACGGCGAAATCCGGCGGCTGCGCGCGAAGTATCCGAAGACGCCGCTGTACGTGGTCGTCGACGACATGTGCGCGTCGGGCGGCTATTACGTCGCGGCGGCGGCGGACAAGATTTACGTCGACCGCGCGAGCATCGTCGGCTCGATCGGCGTGCTGATGGACGGCTTCGGCTTCACGGGCCTGATGGACAAGCTCGGCATCCAGCGCCGCATGCACACGTCGGGCGCGAACAAGGGCGCGTTTGACCCGTTCTCGCCGGAAACGCCCGCGATGAACGCGCACGCGCAGGAAATGCTCGATCAAATTCACACGCAGTTCATCGATGCCGTGAAGCTCGGGCGCGGCAAGCGTCTGAAGGATGATCCGGAGCTGTTCTCGGGCATGTTCTGGACCGGCGAAAAGAGCGTCGAACTCGGTCTCGCCGATGGTTTCGGCGACGCCAGCTATGTCGCGCGCGAGGTCATCAAGCAGCCGGATATCGTCGATTACACGCAAAAGGAAAGCATCAGCGAGCGTGTGGTGCGGCGCTTCGGCGCATCCGTGGGCGATGCCGCCATGCGCGCGCTCACGCTCGGCGGCAAGCCTCAGTTGCGCTGAGTTTATGAAGCCAGCAAGAGGAAGATCGCCGGGCGCTTATGCAGGTCCGGCGCGGCCTGCTTCTTCCAGTCGGCCGCCGTGCGCGTGACGATGTTTTCGCCCGGCAGCGTCAGATCGACGGCGACGCAAATGAGCGTCGACGGCGCGCAGCCAGCGATGAGCGCGTCGAGCATCGCCTTATTGCGATAGGGCGTCTCAATGAAAATCTGCGTCTGATTGGCCTTGCGCGACAGTTGCTCCAGCTCGCGCAGCCGTTTCGCGCGTTCGCCGGCATCGACCGGCAGATAGCCGTTGAACGCGAAGCTCTGGCCGTTCATGCCGGAAGCCATCAGCGCGAGCAAGATCGAGCTCGGTCCGACGAACGGCACGACCTTCACGCCACGCTGATGCGCGCGCCGCACGAGCAACGCACCGGGATCGGCGACGGCGGGACAGCCCGCTTCGGAGACGAGGCCGGCGTCGGTGCCGGCGAGGATCGGCGCGAGCAGCTTGTCGATTTCCGCTGGCGGCGTGTTCACGTTCAGCTCGCGCACCTCGATTTCCTGAATCGGACGTTCGGTGCCCACTTTCTTCAGAAAGGCGCGCGTCGTTTTGGCGTTTTCGCCGATGTAGTACGCGAGCGCGGCCGCCTGCGCGCGCACCGGTTCGGGCAGAACTTGGGCGAGCGCGTCGGCGTCGCCTTCGCCGAGCGTGTTCGGAATCAGATAGAGAACGCCGCTCATGCCGCCTCCAGCACCGGATGGCCGGCGTTCGCGAGCATTCCGGTCAGCGCGATCAGCGGCAGGCCGATCAGCGCGGTGGGATCGTCGGATTCGATCGCTTCGAGCAACGCGATGCCCAGGCCTTCCGCCTTGGCGCTGCCGGCGCAGTCGTACGGCGTTTCGGCGCGCAGGTACGTCTCGATCTGGGCGTCCGAATAGCGACGAAACCTCACGCGCGTGACGATATCGGCGGATTGCGCGTCGCCCGTGCGGCTGTCGAACAGGCAAAGCGCGCTGTGGAATTCGACGCTGCGTCCGCGCATCGCCTGGAGCTGGGCGAAGGCTTTCTCGTGCGTGCCGGGCTTGCCGATCTGCTTGCCGTCGAAGGTCGCCACCTGATCCGAGCCGATCACGAGGGCGTTCGCGTCGTTGCCGCTCCGTCCGGCCGCCGCACGCGCCTTGGCGATCGAGAGCCGAACCGCGGTCGCTTCGGGCGTTTCGTTGGCGAGCGGCGTTTCGTCGATATCGGGCGACACGACGTCGAACGGAATGCGCAGGCGTTCGAGCAATTCGCGCCGGTAAGGTGAACTGGACGCCAGAATCAGGCGTGGCGGCGATTTCGAAGCTTCAGACATGAGACGAACCGGACAAAAAAGGGTGTAAAAACGACGGGCTGCGATTCAGCCCTTAAGTATTTGACTCGAAAGAACAAAGCCGATATGATTTTGGGCTTTTCATCGGTACGTGCGCGGGCGAAGGCTCTCCTGTCATCGATGAAACCGGTCGAGCCGAAGAGTCAGAAAGCACGAGGTCAGACAGCATGATGCCGGCCAGATGCACATTGGGGCAAATTCGGGCAAGTCGGGCCTGCATCGAAGCTGCATTTAAGCCGAGTCGCGGTGCATACTGAGCACTCACCGGTAGCACTAACCCAAGTAAGGTCAAGCAGGAGCGCACATGACTCAGAATCCTGGCAAACCTGTGAGCCCCGCCGATCCGCGCGCGCTCGACATTTACGAATTCGCCAAGAGCGGCAGGCAATCGGCCGGCGCGCTGCGTGTGTCGCAGATGCCGCGCATGTTAGCCGAAGTGCCGGCTGATGTGCCAGACGGCGATACCGTGTTCACCTGGCAAGGCGAGGGCTCGACCCAGCCGGAATTGCAGGACGACGGCACGGAGGCGCCGCAGCCGTATCTGCGTCTTGCGGTGCACGGTTCGGTGTGGCTCACGTGCCAGCGCTGCCTTCAGCCGTATTCGCAGCATCTCGATGTCGATGCGACATATCGGATCGTGGCGACGGAAGAAGAAGCGGACGAATTTCCGCTCGACGACGATGAAGTCGAAGTGATCGTGGGCTCGCGCCAGTTCGATCTCGTCGACTTGATCGAAGAGGAGTTGTTGTTGTCCTTGCCGCTCGTGCCCAAGCACAACGTATGTCCCGAGACGCACGAAAGTCTGCTTCCGGGCACGGAGGACGACGAGCCGGATGAAAGCGGTGTGACGGATGAGGACGAAAAGCCGAATCCGTTTGCCGTGCTGGAGAAGCTCAAGGGCGGCTCCGACGGCAAGAAGCACTGAAATGGTTTTGTAGCACGCAACAAACTGGTAGCGCGATGTGCGCACCCGATGGCCGAACGGCCGAGGGCTGTCGGCGGATCGGGCTGTGTTAGAATTCGCAAAATTTTTCTGGAGTAATCATGGCAGTTCAGCAAAACAAGAAGTCGCCGTCGAAGCGCGGCATGCACCGTTCCCACGACTTCCTCCCGACGGCTCCGCTGGCTGTCGAGCCGAGCACGGGCGAGGTGCATATGCGCCACCACGTGAGCCCGAACGGCTACTATCGTGGCAAGAAAGTCATCAAGACGAAGAACGACTAAGCGTTCATCGACGCTCGATGCGCCCGCCGGAATCATTCCACGGGCGCGCGGGCGCAACTCGCTCTTGACACTTTCCCGGTACGACGAGAAGGCGGCATTTCACTGCCGCTTTTTTGTGTCCGAAATTCGTCGCGTTCCATGACTGTAAAGATAACCATCGACTGCATGGGAGGCGACCACGGTCCGGCCGTGACCGTTCCCGCTGCCGTCAATTTCGTGCGCTCGCATCCCGACGCGCACCTGATGCTCGTCGGTCTCGAGCAGCCCATCCGCGCTCAGCTCAAGAAGTACAAGGCTTCCGACGAGCCGCGTCTGACCGTCGTTCCCGCCAGCGAAGTCGTCGCGATGGACGACCCGGTCGAAGTCGCGCTGCGCAAGAAGAAAGATTCGTCGATGCGCGTCGCGCTCAATCTCGTGAAAGAGGGCGAGGCGCAGACCTGCATTTCCGCCGGCAACACCGGCGCGCTCATGGCGGTGTCGCGCTATGTGCTGAAGACGCTCGCCGGTATCGAGCGGCCTGCCATTGCGTTCGCGATGCCGAGCCAGAAGGGCTACACCACGGTGCTCGACCTGGGCGCCAACGTCGATTGCGAACCCGAGCATCTGCTGCAGTTCGCGGAGATGGGCCACGCGCTCGTATCGGCGATCGAAGGGCGCGAACGGCCCACGATCGGTCTGCTCAACATCGGCGAAGAAGTCATCAAGGGCAACGAAACGATCAAGCGCGCGGGCGAGCTGCTGCGCGCGAGCACGCTCAACTTCTACGGCAACGTGGAAGGCAACGACATCTATAAAGGTACGACCGATGTCGTCGTGTGCGACGGCTTCGTCGGCAATGTCGCGCTGAAGACCTCCGAAGGTCTCGCGAAAATGCTCGCCGACATGATCAAGGAAGAGTTCAGCCGCAACTTCGCCTCGAAGTTGATGGCGCTCGTCGCGCTGCCCGTGCTGAAGCGTTTCAAGAGGCGTGTCGATCCGGCGCAATATAACGGCGCGGCCTTGCTCGGCCTGCGCGGGCTTGTAATCAAAAGTCACGGTTCGGCCGAGGCCTTCGGGTTTGAGTGGGCCATCAAACGCGGGTATGATGCCGTCAAAAATGGCGTGCTCGAACGCCTGGTGCGCGCGATGGAAGAAAACGCTCCCGCCGCGCGCGAGGCGGACGCGAACGGTCCCGCGTCGGCGGCCGCGGATCAATCGATCCAGCAGGCCGCTTCACAGCCGAACCCACAGCCAAACTCGCAGCCGAACCCGCCGGGCGAGTCCGGTACTGCGCTACATTCGAAGGCATAATGGCTCAATCCAATCTTTACTCTCGCGTGCTGGGCACCGGCAGCTATCTGCCGTCCGAGCGTGTCACGAATCAGGACTTGGCGGACCGTCTCGCGAAGCAGGGCGTCGAGACCAATGACGAATGGATCGTCGCGCGCACCGGCATTCACGCGCGACATTTCGCAGCACCGGATCAAACCACGAGCGATCTCGCGCTGATCGCTTCGCAGAAGGCGATCGAGGCGGCGGGCATCGATCCGCAATCGATCGATCTGATCATCGTCGCGACTTCCACGCCTGACTTCGTGTTCCCGAGCACGGCGTGCCTGTTGCAAAACAAGCTCGGCATCAAGAACAACGGCGCGGCCTTCGACGTGCAGGCGGTGTGCTCCGGTTTCGCCTACGGCGTCGCGACGGCGGACAGCTTCATTCGCAGCGGCATGAACCGCACGGCGCTCGTCGTCGGCGCGGAGACGTTCTCGCGCATTCTCGATTTCAACGATCGCACCACGTG
>Ga0182736_1000674_pt1 | contig 45701 bp, 38 predicted proteins | sample eDN5th30CKraftBY_FD_128882 | JGI IMG/M metagenome (GOLD analysis project Ga0182736, IMG submission 128882) | Enriched backyard soil microbial communities from Emeryville, California, USA - eDNA 5th pass 30_C Kraft BY (version 2) (version 2) | ecosystem: Environmental > Terrestrial > Soil >... | reverse complement strand
GGAGCGCCTGGCCGCGCTGGCGCGTTTCGGCGCGGGACTGGACCGCATCGAGAATGGCACGCTGGCGCAAACCGCCCCGCATGACGATCTGGCCGCGATCTTCGTCCCGCTGGCCGCCACCATCGCCCGCCACCGCCTGCCGCTCACCCCTTTCCGGCGCCTGCTGTCGGCTTTCGCCCAGGACGTGGCCGTCAAGCGCTACGCCGACTTCGCGACCCTGAACGACTACTGCCACCGTTCGGCCGATCCCGTGGGCGAGTTGATGCTGCACCTGTACGAAGCCGCCACGCCGCGCAACCTGGCCTGGTCGGACGCGATCTGCACCGGGCTGCAACTGACCAATTTCTGGCAGGACGTGGCCGTGGACTGGGCCAAGAACCGGGTCTACCTTCCCCAGGAAGACCTCGCGCGCCACGGCGTGACCGAGGCCGACATCGCGGCGGGCCGCTGCTCGCCGGCCTGGCGCGCGCTGATGGCCTTCGAGATCGGGCGGACCCGCGCGCTGTTACACTCGGGAGCACCGCTGGCCCGGGCCCTGCCGGGGCGCATCGGCTGGGAACTGCGCCTGGTCGTCCAAGGCGGGCTGCGCATCCTGGAGCGCATCGAAACCGGCGGGTACGACATCTTCCGGGCCCGGCCGGTACTGAAGAAAACCGAGTGGCTGAAGCTTGCCTGGCGCGCGCTGCGCATGCCGCAGGCCATGCCCGCACCCCCTCCCCATCATGACGCCTGACCAGTACTGCCAGGAGAAGGCCGCGCAGAGCGGCTCCAGCTTCTACTACAGCTTCCTGTTCCTGCCGCCCGAGCGCCGGCGCGCCATCACCGCGCTGTACGCGCTGTGCCGCCAGCTGGACGACACGGTGGATGACGCGGGAGACGCCTCCGTCGCCCGCCTGAAGCTGGCCTGGTGGCGGACCGAGATCGAGCGCCTGTTCGACGGCAAGCCCGAGCATCCCGTCACCCAGGCCCTCGCTCCGCACCTGGTGGCCTGCGGTATCACCCGGGAACGCCTGCTGGAGATCGTGGACGGCATGGAGATGGACCTCGACCAGACTCGCTACCTGGACTACCCCGCGCTGCAACGCTATTGCCGCCTGGCTGCGGGCGTCGTCGGCGAGCTGTCGGCGGGCATCTTCGGCTACGCCGATACGCAGACACTGGCCTACGCCGACCGACTGGGCCTGGCGTTCCAGCTCACCAACATCATCCGCGACGTCGGCGACGACGCCCGCAAGGGCCGCATCTACCTGCCGGTCAACGAGTTGCAGCAATTCGACGTCAAGGCGGCCGATATCCTGAACGGCCGCTATTCGGATAATTTCTCGGCCCTGATGCGTTTCCAGTGCGAGCGGGCGCGGCGCACCTACCACGAAGCCTTGGCGCTGCTGCCGGCCGAGGACCTCCGCCCCCAGCGCCCGGGCCTGATGATGGCCGCCATCTACTACGCGCTGCTGGACGAGATCGAACGCTCAGGCTACCAGGTGCTGCACCAGCGCATTTCCCTGACGCCGCTGCGCAAGTTCTGGCTGGCGTGGAAGACCTACGTGACCGGCGGCCGGGCGCTGCACCGGCAGATATCGCGTTGAACGTCGCCATCGTCGGCGCCGGATGGGCGGGGCTGTCGGCGCTCGTGCACCTGGCCCGAGCCGGCCATGCCGTCACGGTGTTCGAAGCGGCCCGCACCCTTGGAGGCCGCGCGCGGCGGGTCGAGCGCGCCCATGGCTTCGAGACGCCACTGGACAATGGCCAGCACCTGCTGCTGGGCGCCTATCGCGACACCCTCGCACTGATGCGAGACCTGGGATTGGATGTCGAACGCGCTCTGCGGCGCCTGCCGCTGACGCTCCAAAGTGTCGACGCTCGCCTGCGCCTGCGCGCGCCGCGCTGGCCCGCTCCCTTCCACGTCGCCGCCGCGCTGCTGGCCGCACGCGGCCTGGCTCCCGCCGACAAGTTCGCCGCGCTGCATCTGATGACAGGGCTGCGCCGGGCCGGCTGGCAAGCGGCGCCGGGCGAAAGCGTCGTCGGATTGCTGGACCGGTTCGCCCAGCCAACCCGCTTGCGCCAGGCGCTGTGGCACCCCTTGTGCCTGGCCGCGCTCAATACCACGCCTGACCAGGCCTGCGCCGAACTGTTCTGCGCGACACTGCGCGACAGCTTGGGCGGCGGCGCCAAAGCCTGCGATCTGCTGCTTCCCAGGCAGGATCTCTCGGCATTGTGGCCGGACGCCGCTGCCCGCCTGGGCCGGCTGCGCAACGGCTGTCCCATCCGCCATCTCGAAGCGTCGGACAAGGGGTATGCCATCGACGGCGCAGGCTACGACGCCATCGTTCTTGCCGTGCCGCCCTACACGGCGGCCCGCTTGCTCGGCACCTTGCCTGCAGATCACCCCGCGCGCCCTCCCGCCCTGCTCGCCGCGCTGCGAGCCTTCGAGTACTCGCCGATCGCCACGCTTACCCTGCGCCTGGACGGGCCATACCGATTGCCGCTTCCAATGATGATGCTGCGCGAAGACACAACCAGGAGCCATGACGGACAGTGGGTGTTCGACCGCGGAACCCTGCTGGGACTCGAACCGGCGCACGGCGAACTGGCCATCGTGGTCAGTTGCGCCGACTCGGCGCTGCGACGCCCACGGCAGGCGGCCGAAGACCTGCTGCTGGAGCAGTTGCGGGAGCAACTAACCGCCGGACGACATGCGCCGCTGCCGAAGATAGCCGCCTCGGCCTGGATAGTCGAAAAGCGCGCGACCTTCCTGGCCCGCCCGGGGCTGGCAAGGCCGCCCAACACGACCGGCAGCCCCAAGCTGATGCTCGCGGGAGACTGGACGGATACGGGCTACCCTGCCACGCTGGAAGGAGCGGTCCGCAGCGGGAAGCTGGCGGCGCAAGCGCTGATTGCATCCGGTTGACGGTCCGTCCGTCACAGCTGTAGCAACGATACGTCGTAGTCCACCTCGCTCGCCATCAACCCCCTGAGCCTGGGGATATACGCGCGCGTATCGTCCACCCGCCAATGGAAGTGATAGTCCAGTTTCTGCAGCGGCGTACGGCTGGGCAATACACGCAGTATCCCCTTGTCCGTCAGCGGCCGCAGCCAGCCGCGGGGAAAGTAGCTGATACCCAGCCCCGCCGCGACCAGGCCAGCCATGCTGGACATGTTGTTGCAGGTCACAACCGCTGCATGCTCGCACCGCTGGCTTTTCATCCAAGCATCCAGGATGCGCCGTGCACCCGACCCCTTGCTCATGCTGATAATGGGCAGCTCGGCGATCGCGTCCTCGGCGCGGCGCGCCGATGGCGCCACGTCCGCCGCTATGGCCCAGACGAACTGCACCTGGGCCAGCCGCTGGGAATCAAGCTGGGGATGGGTCGAGCGCGAACCGATCATCGCGAAATCCAGCTCCCCTCCGATCAGCCTGGCTTCCAGTTCCCGCCCCAGTTCCACATAAGGCTCCAGCAGCAGATCGGGAAATTGTTTCTTGACCTTCGCGGCGAAGCGCGGCAGCCATGACGAGGCAGCGATCTCACCCACGCCGAAACGGCAACTGCCGCGCAGATCTCCTTCGGAACCGATGGTGGCGACGATGTGCTCGGCGCTGGTCAGCAGTTGCCGGGCATGCGGCAGCAAGGCCCGCCCCACGGGCGTGAGCCGGGCGCGGCGCTGATCGCGATCGAACAGTGTTTTCCCCAGGCAGGCCTCGAGTTCGCCTATGCGTTTCGAGAGCGAAGACTGCGACAGGTGCAGGCGCAGCGCCGCAGTCGCGAAACTCTCGCAGGTCGCAGCCCAGTAGAACGCTTCCAATTGCTTCAGTGTCACGTCTCGGCCTCTTTTTTAAATCCACTAAAAGCGATTTTTTATTATCGAATAAATTCGCTTTTTTTCATAAAAAAGTCATCCTAGAATTTCCGTCACCATTCTCTCTGACCCAGGACACAAGACATGAACGAGCAAAGCTCCTCACCCGCGGACAAGACCCCCGGCGCCGGCACGCCCGGCTGGCGGATACACACCGGGTTCGCCCGCGTCCCCAAGGAAGTCGCGGCCAGGGCCGCGCAGGTGCCGGTTGCCGTCATCGGCGACGTAAGCAATCGCCTGTTCTGCCTGTCCGCGGGTTTCGACAACTATTCGCGGGCTGCCCGAGGATTCGCGGGCCCCGCCTTCACCGTCAAGGTCCGCCCCGGCGACAACCTGTTCCTGCACAAGGCGCTGGACATTGCCCTGCCGGGCGATGTCATCGTCTGCGATGCGGGCGGCGCGCAGGAAAACGCCATCCTCGGGGAAATGATGGGCCGCTACGCCGCCAGCCGAGGCATCGGGGCCATCGTCATCAACGGCGCCATCCGGGACCGCGCCGGCCTGGCGTCGTTGCCCATCCCGGTTTATGCACTCGGCGTGACACCCAACGGCCCTTGGAAAAGCGGCCCGGGCGAGATCGGCTGTCCGGTGGTGACGGGGGGCGTGGCCATTGCGCCGGGAGACCTGGTCGTGGGAGACGAGGATGGCGTCATCATCCTGCCCCGCCAGGATGCGTCAACCGTGATCGAACGAGCCGAAGCCCACCATCGTGTCGAGATGACGTGGGCCGACCAGATCAGCCGGCATGCCTGGCCTCGCGGTTGGGTCGACCAAGCGATCGCCGCGCAGTCGTGAATCGCCAGGACATACGTCCGACAAGCATACCCATCAGGGAGGAGACATGAGACCCCACCACCGCCTGCTGCCGGCGCTCGCCCTGGCCAGCCTGGCATGCGCCTCGCACGCCGCGGATTACCCCGCGCATTCCGTGCAAATCATCGTGCCCCAATCACCAGGATCCGTGGCCGACATCATGGCGCGCGTGATGAGCAAGTCGCTGGGCAAACAGCTCGGACAAACCGTCGTCGTCATCAATCGACCCGGGGCCAGCGGCATCATCGGCGCCCAGGCTGTCGCCACGGCACAGCCAGACGGCTATACCCTGCTGATTGGGTCGGTCAGCACGCACGGCCTGCTGTCCGTCACGGAAAAACGCCTTTCCTACGACCCCCTCAAGAACTTCGAACCGATTTCCCAGATCAACGATTCGCCGCTCGCGCTCGTCGTGAATCCCGCCTCGGGAATCACCACGCTCCAGCAACTGGTCGACAAGGCCAGAGCCGAACCCAAGCGCCTGGTTTACGCGTCCGCCGGCAACGGCAGCGGATCCCGCTTCGCGATCGAGCTGCTCCGCCTGGCAGGCAAGATAGACATGCTGCACGTGCCCTACCGCGCGCCGATGGAAGCGGTGATGGCGGTAGTCGCCGGGGAAGCCACGCTTGCCTCGCCGTCCGTGCCCAGCGTGCCCGCCCTGATCAAGTCCGGTCAGTTGCGGGCCTTGGCGGTGACCGGTACGCAACGGGCTTCCATGCTGCCCGATGTGCCCACGACCGCCGAAGCGGGGTACCCCAGCGTGGTCTTCACCAGTTGGACAGGGTTGTTCGCCCCGGCAGGCACCCCGCGTGCCATTGTGGTCAAGCTCAACAAGGCGGTCGAAGCCGCCCTCCAGGATCCCCAGGTGATCGAATCCATCACGAGCTCGGGCGCCACCCCCGTACGCAACTCACCCGAGGACTTCTCCCGCTTCGTCGCTGATGAAATGGCCAAGTGGCGCAAAGCCGGCACGGAGGCCGGCATCCAACCCACCGGCGCTTGACCGCGCCCATGGCCAGCAGGAGTTCCCTCATGCACGCTTCCCCATCCCCCCGGTTCGACACGATCATCTCGGCTGGCGCGCTTGCCGCCTTGCGGCACGGGCACCCTCGCGACGTTCTGATACTGGACTGCAGTTTCGAGCTCGCGGCTCCGCACGCGGGCCGGCGCGCCTACGACCGGGCACACCTTCCAGGGGCCCATTTCGTCGACGTCGAACACGTATTGAGCAAGAAAGGCCGCCCGGACCAGGGACGCCACCCGCTGCCGGACGCCGGCACGCTGGCCGGGCAACTGGAGAACCTGGGTGCCACGGATGACATGCAGATCGTGGTCTACGACCGGAGCGCGGGCATGTTCGCCGCCCGCGCCTGGTGGCTGCTGCGATGGCTTGGCCACCGGGCCGTGGCCGTACTCGATGGCGGTTTCGACGCCTGGCAGGCGGCGGGTCTACCCACCACCACCGGCATGGCCTCCCCGCCCGCGCGCGGCACGCTCTCGCCACGCCCCGGCGACATGCCGACCATCGAGCGCACCGAGCTGCTGACTCACGTCCGAGCCGGGACGGCGATCGTGCTCGACGCCCGCAGCCCCGATCGCTTCCGGGGAGAAAACGAAACCATCGATCCTGTCGCCGGTCACATCCCCGGCGCGCGCAGCCGCTACTTCCAGGACAACCTGGATGCGCGGGGCCACTTCAAGCCGGCGGAGCAACTGGCCGAGGAATTGGGCGCATTGCTGGACGGATCGCGTCCGGTCGTCAGCCAGTGCGGCTCGGGCATCACGGCCTGCCACAACATTCTGGCGCTGGAGATCGCGGGTCTGCCTGGCGCGGCGCTTTACCCGGGCTCCTGGAGCGAATGGTGCGCCCATCCCGACCTGCCCGTGGCGGTCGGAACTTGAACGGCCCACCGGCCCCTCAGCCCTCGCCCCGCTCCCAGCGCCGGAGGGCCTCGTCATCGGACTCGCGCGCCTCGACCCAGCGTTCGCCGTGGCCGGTGGCCTCCTTCTTCCAGAACGGCGCCTGCGTCTTCAGGTAGTCCATGATGAACTCGCAGGCGGCGAAGCATTCGCCGCGATGGCGCCCGGCCACGCCCACGAACACGATCTGGTCGCACGCGCGCAGTGTCCCGACTCGATGGATGACGCGCACGGCATTGAGGGTCCAGCGCCGGCGCGCTTCATCCACGATGCCGGCCAGCGCCTTTTCGGTCATGCCCGGGTAATGCTCCAGCGTCATCGACGCCACCGCATCTCCTTCGTTGATGTCGCGGACCGTGCCGATGAAGGTCACGATCGCTCCCACCGAAGAATCGGCACGCAGGACCGAGATCTCGGCGCCGGCATCGAAATCCCGAGTCTGCACGCTGACTGTCATGGCACCCTGCCTCAGCCGCCCGTGACCGGCGGAAAGAACGCGACCTCGTCGCCGGCCTGCAAAGGTTCGGCGGCCTGGACCATGGCATGGTTGCGCGCGGCGCGCACGGCCTTCCCTGGAGCCAGCGCGGTGGCCCAGGCGCCGCCGCGGCCGGCCAGCCAGGACCGCAGGTCGCCCACGGTGCGCACCGTCTCGGGCAGTTCGGCCGCTTCCTTTTCCTGGCCCAGGACTTCGCGCAACGACGCGAAATAAAGAATGTCGACGTTCATGGCTCAGCCCAACAATTCAGCGTAGCTGATGAATGACACCGTATCGCCTTTCCGGATCGTCTGTCCACCCGGGTTGTCGATCACCCCGTCGCCCCAGACCGTCGAGGTCAGCACCGCCGACAATTGATTGGGAAACAGATCAAGCCCGCCCTCTTCATTGCGGCGTACCCGCAGGAACTCGCGCCGCCGATCCGCCTTGGGCCAGTCGAAGTCGGCACGCATGGCGGTCCGCAGCGGCGCCGTGGCGCGCGCGCCGGCAAGCTTGAGCAGCAGCGGCTTGACCAGGAGACCGAAGGTCAGGAAGCTCGACACGGGATTGCCCGGCAGTCCGATGAAGACCGCCTCGCTGCCATCGTCGCGGCGCAGGCGGCCGAAGGCCAGCGGCTTGCCTGGCTTGATCGACAGGCTCCACATGTCCAGCCGCCCCAGCGACTCCACCGCCGGCTTGACATGGTCTTCCTCGCCCACCGACACTCCTCCGGTGGTGATGATCAGATCGTTGTCGCGGGCCGCGTCGCGCATCGCCTCGCGCGTGGCCTCGAAACTGTCCTGTACGGCGCCCAGATCGGCATGCTCGACCGGCAGCGCCCCCAACATGCCTTGCAGCAAGTAGCGGTTGGAGTTGTAGATCTTGCCGGGAGGCAGCGGCTCGCCCGGCGCGACCAGTTCGTCGCCGGTGGACAGCGTGGCCACGCGCAGCCTGGGCTGCACCGGCAGGCGGGGCACGCCCACCGAGGCGGCCAGTCCCACGTCCTGCGCCCGCAACCGCGTCCCGGCAAGCAGGATGCGGCTGCCGGCCTCGATGTCGCACCCCTTGGCGCGCACCCACGCGCCCGCCTCGACCGGCTTGGCGAACGCCACGCGGTCGCCCCGGACCTCGGCCTCTTCCTGCATGACGATGGCATCGGCACCCTCGGGGATCTCCGCGCCGGTGAAGATGCGCGCGGCCGTTCCGGCGGCCAGCTGCTGCGGCACGGCCCCCGCGGGAATGCGCTGCGACACGGCCACGCCGGCACCGAACAGCGCGGCATCCGCCGTGCGCACCGCGTAGCCGTCCATGGCGGAATTGTCGGCGGCCGGCACATTGATCGATGCCGTCACATCCGCGGCCAGGATACGGCCCGCGGCCCGCGCCAGCTCGACCTGTTCGGCAGGTCGTCCCAGCGGATCGACCGCCAGCAGGATCTCCAGGGCCTCATCCAGGGAAAGCAAGTTCGAACCAGGCTTCACATTCGACTCCTTCGCGGCCCGCCCCGGGCGCGCCGCACATATGCGACTCCGCCGTCAGACGGCGTCGGCGGCAATCAGGTCCTTGATGGTCTGCACGTCGCCATCCACGGTCCGCACACGCTGCGGCAGTTGCTCGATGTTCTCGAACCCCGCGGGACGCGGCGCCGGCTGCCCCAGGGCCTCCTCGATGGTGGCCGAGAACTTCACAGGCAGCGCCGTCTCGAGCACCAGCATGGGCACGCCCGGCTCGACGAAAGGCAGCGCCACCTTGACGCCATCGGCGGTATGCGGATCGATGACCACGCCCGTCTCGGCATGGACCTGGCGGATGGTGGCCAGCCGGTCGGCATGGGTGCTGGTGCCCGACACGAAGCCGTACTGCGCGAACTGCGGCTTGCAGGCCGACAGGTCGAACGAGCCCTGCGCCGCCAGTTCGTCCCACAACGCCTTCAGGCGCGCGGGATCGCGGCCCAGCAGGTCGTAGACGAAACGCTCGAAATTGGATGCCTTCGAGATGTCCATGGACGGGCTGGAGGTCTCGTAGGTTTCGCTCGAGGCGCGCGGGCGGTAGATGCCGGTGCGGAAGAATTCCTCCAGCACGTTGTTCTCATTGGTGGCCAGCACCAGGCGGCGGATGGGCAGGCCCATGCTGCGCGCGACGTGGCCCGCCAGGATGTTGCCGAAGTTGCCCGAGGGCACCGCGAACGACACCTGGGCCATGGGATCGGCCGCGCCTTCGGTGGCCAGCCTCCAGCCATGGAAGTAGTACACCACCTGGGCGGCGATGCGCGCCCAGTTGATGGAGTTGACCGCGCCGATGCGATGCGAGGTCTTGAACGCCAGATCGCCGCTGACCGCCTTGACGATGTCCTGGCAATCGTCGAACACGCCGTGCACGGCGAGGTTGTGGATGTTGGCATCCTGCAGCGAATACATCTGCGCGCGCTGGAAGGCGCTCATGCGGCCGGCGGGCGACAGCATGAACACCGCCACGCCCTGCTTGCCGCGCATCGCGTACTCGGCGGCCGAACCGGTGTCGCCCGAGGTGGCGCCCAGGATGTTCAGCGTCGTGCCGCGGCGCGCCAGCACGTACTCGAACAGATTGCCCAGGAACTGCATGGCCATGTCCTTGAAGGCCAGGGTCGGCCCTTCGGACAGGCCCAGCAGCGAGACGCCCGGCTTGAGCGACTCGAGCGGCTTGAGCGGCACGATGACCTCGCCGCCGAATACCTCGGGGCGGTAGGTCTTGCGCGTCAGCTCGCGCAAGTCCTGCTCGGGAATATCCGTGATGAACAGCTTGAGCACTTCGTACGCCAGGTCGGCATACGACAGCGAGCGCCACGCCTGGAGCTGCTCGGGCGTGACCTGCGGAATGGACTCCGGCACGGCCAGGCCGCCGTCGGGGGCCAGCCCTTCCAGCAGGACGTCGGTGAACGTTTGCGGCGCCATGCCGCCACGGGTCGAAAGGTATCTCATACTGTCAGTCTTCCATGATGCTGCGCCCCCTGAGGCGCCGCGGATCAGGCTCCGCCGGTCCGCCAGCGCGACCCCCTCGAGGGGGCCGCAGGCGGGTTGGGGGTGGGCTGCCTCTACTCCAGGTTTTCGATGCGCAGGCGCGTAACGGCCGACACTACGGTGGGCAGCGCCTCGATGCGGGCGATGGCGGCGTTGACGTTGCGCTCCAGCGCCTCGTGGGTCAGGAAAATGATGTCCGCCTGGGTGGCGTCCTCGCGCGGCTTCTGGATCATGGACACGATGGAGATCGAGGCGTCGGCCAGGATGCGCGTGATGTCGGCCAGCACGCCCGGCTGGTCGGTCGCCGCCAGCCGCAGGTAATACGACGTGGTGATGTCCTCGATCGACAGCATGGGACGGTCGGTGATGGCATCCGGCTGGAAGGCCAGGTGCGGCACGCGGTGCTCGGGATCGGCCGTATGCAGGCGCGTCACGTCCACCAGGTCGGCGACCACCGCCGAGGCGGTGGGCTCTTCGCCCGCGCCCTGGCCGTAGTACAGCGTCGCGCCCACGGCATCGCCCTTGACCATGACCGCGTTCATCGCGCCTTCCACGTTGGCCATCACGCGCCGGGAGGCGATCAGGGTCGGATGCACGCGCAACTCGATGCCCTCGGGACGCGCCTTGGTGATGCCCAGCAGCTTGATGCGGTAGCCGAGTTCCTCGGCGTAGCGGATGTCTTCCTGCGCCAGCCTGGAAATGCCCTCGATGTGGGCCTTGTCGAAGCGGATCGGCACACCGAACGCGATGGACGACAACAGCGTGAGCTTGTGCGCGGCATCCACGCCTTCGATGTCGAAGGTCGGGTCGGCCTCGGCATAGCCCAGGCGCTGCGCCTCGGCCAGCACCTCCGAGAACGGCAGGCCGCGGGCCCGCATCTCGGTCAGGATGAAGTTGGTGGTGCCGTTGATGATGCCCGCCACCCATTCGATCTGGTTGGCCGACAGGCCTTCGCGGATGGCCTTGATGATGGGGATGCCGCCGGCCACGGCGGCCTCGAAGGCGACCATGACGCCCTGCTCGCTGGCGCGGGCGAAGATCTCGTTGCCGTGCTTGGCCAGCAGGGCCTTGTTGGCGGTGACGACGTGCTTGCCATGGGCGATGGCTTCCAGGACGAGTTCGCGGGCCAGGGTGTCGCCACCTATCAGTTCGACCACGATGTCGATGTCGGGATCGCGGACGATCTGGAACGGATCGGCGACGACTTCGGCGGCTTCGCCGACGCGGGACTTCGCCTTGGCGACATCGCGGGCCGAAACCTTGGTCGCGACGATGTGGCGGCCGGCGCGGCGGGCGATTTCTTCGGCATTGCGGGCGAGGACCTTGAAAGTACCGCCGCCTACGACGCCCAGGCCCAGGAGGCCTACTCGGATGGGTTCCATTGTGTTTCCGGGCAATACAGGGTTCTTCGAAAACATCCCCGCCCTGGCGTTGGCGCGCTCCGGCCCGCCGCGTCGGCGCCGCCGGAGGGGGCGGGATGCGGCAGTATGCTGCGCAGGGGGGCGGGAATCGCCGGCCACGGCTGCGGGGCTGGCAATCCTCCAGTGTAACGGACTCCGGGGGCAAGCGTCAGCGCGCCGCGGACGGGGTCGGCGCCGTGTTCGCCGAAGTCGATGCCGGACGGTATGGCCGCTCGGCCGTGATGTTGGATACCGGGGGAGGAAGGCGTTTGATGCGCGGGAGTTCCCGGGAGAGACCACGGCAAGTCCACGATTCCTCGCGGGGCGGGCATTTATAATAGTCCAAGGCCGGGAGGAAATTGTGGCGTTCGCGCATCCGTCCCGGCCGCCCGCTGGCGTATAGTCTGCCTATCCTCCCGTCGATCCGGAGCCGACCATTTGAAGTTGCATTCCGACCCTGCCTCGGCGCTGAATACCGTGACCGCCTATGGTGACGGATACGTCGAAGTCAACCGCGTCCGTTTCGAACACGCCGTCGTGTTCGGCCCCGAGGGCGATATCGTCGCCTGGCCCGTAGCCTCCTTCGAAGACGTCGATACCTCCGCGATGGAATACCTGGCGCGCCCGGCCGCGCCCTCCCCGCCGGAAGTCGTATTGATCGGCACCGGCGCCCGCCAGCGCTTCCTGTCCCCCTCGCTACTGCGCCCGCTGCTGAAGGCCGGCGTGGGCGTCGAGATGATGGACACCCTGGCGGCTTCGCGCACCTACAACATCCTGATGGCCGAAGGGCGCCGCGTCGTCGCGGCACTGATACCCGCCTGACGATGCGCCGCCCTTCCCGCCTACCCCCCACCTTCCCGGAGTTCCACGCATGAGCACTGCCATCGGGCGCGCCGCCCCCGCCTTCACGGCCCCCAGCACCGACGGCGACCTGTCGCTGAAGGACCTGAAGGGACGCATCGTCGTCATGTACTTCTACCCGCGCGACAACACGCCTGGCTGCACGACCGAAGGCCAGAATTTCCGCGACCGCTACGCCGACTTCCAGGCTGCCGGCGCCGAGATCCTGGGCGTTTCCCGCGACACGCTGGCCTCGCACCAGAAATTCAAGGAAAAACAGGGCTTTCCGTTCCCGCTCGTTGCCGACCCGGACGAAACCCTGTGCGAACTGTACGGTGTCATGAAAATGAAGAACATGTATGGCAAGCAGGTACGCGGCATCGAACGCAGCACCTTCCTGATCGACGCGCAAGGCAAGCTGCGCCAGGAGTGGCGCGGCGTCAAGGTGCCCGGCCATGTCGATGCCGTGCTCGAAGCCGTGCGCGGGCTGGCCTGAAGAGGCGGCGTTGCCTCCCGTCCCGTTTTTCTTCCTGCGCATATATCGTACGCCGGCAGGCGTACGATATATGCAATGGAGGATGCAGTATCGTTGAGCTTCCCTACTGAGGAGATTCGCGCTCATGCCGCTTCCCAAGATGCCCACCCGGCCCGCAGCAATCCTGTCCTTCCCCTCGGGTGAACCAGCGCGCCCCGCAGCCCGCGGCAAACGTACCGAAGCCGAACCCCGACCGCCCTCCTCCGAGATCCGTGACCTCCAGCCCCAGTTGGAAGGCATCCAGGCCGCTCCGGCCAAGACGGCCCGCAAGACTGCCGCCAAATCCAAGGCCGGCACCCTGCTGACCCCCGCGCCGCAGGCCGAGGCCCCCATCGTCGCGCGCGCGCCGCAGCCCGCGTCCGCGCCCGCCCCGGCTCCCGCCGCCGGCAAGGCCGTGGCCAGGTCCGTCCCCAGGCGCAAGGCAAAATCGGCCGGGCCGGAAGTCGCCAAGCTGTTCGTGCTCGACACCAACGTCCTGATGCATGATCCGAGTTCGCTGTTCCGTTTCGAGGAGCACGATATCTTCCTGCCGATGATGACGCTGGAAGAGCTGGACAACCACAAGAAGGGCATGTCCGAAGTCGCGCGAAACGCCCGCCAGGTCAGCCGCTCGCTGGACGAACTGGTCAGCGACATCGGCGACATGGACGCCGGCATCCCGCTGAGCAAACTGGGCAACCGCGACGCCCTGGGCCGGCTGTACCTGCAGACGACCCTGCTGTCGGCCGCGCTGCCGTCGGGCCTGCCCGTGGGCAAGGCCGACAACCAGATCCTGGGCGTGGTGCGCGCCCTGCAGGAACGCTTCCCCGACCGCGAGGTCGTGCTGGTGTCCAAGGACATCAACATGCGCGTCAAGGCGCGCGCGCTGGGGCTGCCGGCCGAGGACTACTTCAACGACCAGGTCCTGGAAGACTCCGACCTGCTCTACACCGGCGTGTTGCAGTTGCCCGACGACTTCTGGGACAAGCACAGCAAAGGCATGGAGTCCTGGCAACAGGGCGGCAGCACCTTCTACCGGATCACCGGGCCGCTTTGCGCGCAGTTCGCCGTCAACCAGTTCGTCTATTTCGAAGGCAGCATGCCGCTGTACGCGCAGGTCAAGGAGGTCAACGGCAAGACCGCCGTGCTCCAGACGCTGCGCGAATACACCCACAGCAAGAACAGCGTCTGGGGCATCACCGCGCGCAACCGCGAGCAGAACTTCGCGCTCAACCTGCTGATGAACCCGGACTGCGACTTCATCTCGCTACTGGGCCAGGCCGGCACCGGCAAGACGCTGCTGGCGCTGGCCGCGGGCCTCACGCAGGTGCTCGAGACCAAGCGCTACACCGAGATCATCATGACCCGGGTCACGGTGCCGGTGGGCGAGGACATCGGCTTCCTGCCAGGCACCGAGGAAGAGAAGATGCTGCCCTGGATGGGCGCGCTGGAAGACAACCTCGACGTGCTGAACATGGGCGACGGCGAAAGCGGCCATGGCGGCGACTGGGGGCGCGCCGCCACCATGGACCTCATCCGCTCGCGGGTGAAGGTCAAGTCGCTGAACTTCATGCGCGGCCGCACCTTCCTGAACAAGTTCCTGATCATCGACGAGGCGCAGAACCTCACGCCCAAGCAGATGAAGACACTGATCACCCGCGCCGGCCCCGGCACCAAGGTGGTCTGCCTGGGCAACATCGCGCAGATCGACACCCCCTACCTGACCGAGGGCAGTTCCGGCCTGACCTACGTGGTGGACCGCTTCAAGGGCTGGCCGCACTCGGGCCACGTGACCCTCCAGCGGGGCGAACGCTCGCGGCTGGCCGACTACGCGGCCGAGGTGCTGTGACATGCGGCGCGACCCGGCGGCCGTCGCGGACGAAGCCTGCGACGGCTACCTGCGTGCCATCTGGAACGCGACGGGAAGCGCCGCGCTTCCCCCCGGCATCGCGTGGCTCGGGGCGGGCAGCCTGCCGTCCATCTTCCCGGTCACCGATCTCGCGGCCGCGGCCGTCGGCGCGGCGGGGCTGGCCGTTGCCGAACTGATCGGGCACCGGCACGGCCATCGGCCCGCGGTGGCGGTCGACCGGCGGCTGGCCTCGTTCTGGTTCGAGACATCGTTGCGGCCGGCAGGCTGGAAACTGCCCGCCGCGCGCGACCCCGTTACCGGCGATTACGAAACCACCGATGGCTGGATACGGCTCCACGCCAACGCGCCGCACCATCGCGACACCATCCTGCGCGTGCTGGGCTGCCACGGCAACCACGACAGCGTGGCACGGGCGGTCGCGGCGTGGAACGCCCTGGATCTCGAGAACGCAATCGTCGAGGCCAAGGGTTGCGCCGCGCAGATGCGTTCCCAGGAAGCCTGGGCGGCGCATCCCCAGGGGGCCGCGGTGTCGGGCGAACCGCTGCTGTGGCGCAAGCCGGCGCACGCCGCCGAAGCACCCGCCTGGGCCCTTGCCCCGGACCGTCCGCTGCGGGGCGTGCGCGTGCTGGACCTGACCCGCATCATCGCGGGGCCGGTGGCCACGCGCTTCCTGGCGGGCTACGGCGCGGAAGTCCTGCGGCTGGATCCCCCCGGGTGGGACGAACCGGTCGCCGCCCCCGAGCTGACGCTGGGCAAACGCTGCGGCCGCATCGACCTTCGCTCCACGGAAGGCCGGCGCCTGTTTCGCCAGTTGCTGCGCGACGCCGACGTGCTGGTGCATGGCTATCGTTCGGATGCCCTGGGCGCCCTGGGGTTCGATGCGGAGCAGCGGCGCCGCATCAACCCCGGCCTGGTCGATGTGTCACTGGACGCGTACGGATGGACCGGCCCCTGGAAGGCTCGCCGCGGATTCGACAGCCTGGTGCAAATGAGCTGCGGCATCGCGGATGCGGGCATGCGCGCGCTGGGCCGGGCCCGGCCCACCCCGCTGCCGGTCCAGGCGCTGGACCATGCCACGGGCTACCTGCTGGCCACCGCGGCGATACGCGGCTTGACCGAACGCGTGCGTACCGGCTGCGGCGGCGAGGCCCGCGCCTCCTTGGCGCGCACGGCGGCCCTGCTGGTGCAGGGCATGGAGCAAACGGACACCGCGCCCCTCGTTCCCGAAACCCGTGACGACTGCACCATGCCCTCGGAAACGACGGCCTGGGGCCGGGCACGGCGAGTCAAGACTCCGCTCGCGGTAACCGGCGCCCCCATGGCCTGGGACATTCCGGCCGGCCCGCTGGGCGCCTCGCCAGCGTCGTGGCGGGCCTAGCGCCGGCATCCTGGGCCCGCTGGCACTAGAGCTCGATCCACTCTCGCCTGACCGGGACGTCCGCGCGCAAGGCCGCCGGGGTTCCCGCGAACACCACCGCGCCGTGCCCCAGCACATACGCACGATCGGCAATGTCCAGCGCGAAATCCAGCTTCTGCTCGATCAGCAGGATCGCCATGCCCTGGCGGCGCAGTTCGGCCAGGCAGGCCGCCAGTTGCGCCACCACCTGCGGCGCCAATCCTTCGGCTGGCTCGTCCACGAGCATCAACGCGGGATCGCCCATCAGCGTGCGGCCCAGGGCCAGCATCTGCTGCTCGCCTCCCGACAGGTACTGCGCCTGGACGCCGGCCCGCCGCGCCAGCGGCGGAAAAAGCCGATACACCTCGGCGCGGGTCCAGCGTCCCGGTCTTGCCGCCTTCTGGCCCAGCACGAGATTCTGCTCGACCGTCATGCCCGGAAAAACGTCCCGGCTTTCCGGCACATAGCCGATACCCCTGCGCGCGATCTCGAACGTGCGCAGCGCGCCGATATCCTGGCCGCACCAGAGGTACCGGCCGCGCCGCTCGACCAGTCCCATGACGGCGCGCGCCAGGGTGGAGCGGCCCGCGCCATTGCGCCCCAGCAGCGCGACGATCTCGCCCGGCGCCACGTGCAGGTCGACGCCTTGCAGGACATGGGCCCGGCCATACCAGGCATGGGCGCCGCGGAGTTCCAGGCAGCGGTTCATTCCAGCTCCGGCGCGGCACCGCCCAGGTAGGCCTGGCGGACCGCCTCGTCCGCGCGTATGCGATCGGGTGTGCCGGTTGCGATCAGTTCGCCCTGGACCATGACCGAAATACGATCGGACAGGCCGAAAACCACCTGCATGTCATGCTCGACGATCAGCACGGTTCTCCCCCGGCAGGTATCGCGTATCAGTTCCATCATCCGCGTCGTCTCGGCGCGGCTCATCCCGGCCGTCGGTTCGTCCAGCAGCACGACGCGCGCGTCGGTCGCCAGCACCATGCCCAACTCCAGGGCGCGCTGCTCCGCGTAGCTCAATTCGCCCGCCTGCCGATCCGCGCGCGGCTCCAGGCCGAGCTGCGCCATGACCTGGCGCGCCCGTTGCGCCACCCCGTATCCGCGATCCAGCGCGCGCCACCATTGGTAGCCCAGTCCCCCGGTACGCATGGCGGCACAGCGCAGGTTGTCGAATACCGACATGCGGCCGAAGACATTGGCCACCTGGAAACTGCGCGACAGGCCGGACCTGGCCATGCGATGCGCCGCCAGCCCGGTGACGTCGCGGCCATGCAGGCGCACCCTGCCCGCCGAGGGCGGCGTCAGGCCCGATATCACATTGAACAGGCTGGACTTGCCGGCCCCGTTGGGACCGATCAAGGCATGGAACTCGCCCGCGGCGACACGCAGGGTGACATCGTCCAGCACCTGGACATGGCCGTATCGCTTGCCCACGCCCTCAAGCTCCAAGGCATCGGAGCCGGGCCCGGCCTGTGCGTCATGCATCGCATTCCCCCGGCGACGCCGCCGCCCTGCCCCGGCCCCGGAACAGGATGACGGCGCCCGGCGCCAGCAGCGCACCGGCCGCCGCCCATGGCAGGGCCGCGGACGGATCCAGCGTCAGGCCGAACCAGGACACGGCCGCCGGGCCGCCGGCCCCGTGGACGCGTCCATAGGCCAATTCGATCGCCAGGCTCAGTCCGGCGCACCCACCCAACGCGCCGGCGGCCGCCCAGCCTCTCGGGCGCAGCCAACCGGCCAGTTCGCGCCGGGCGACGAGCCGTGCCGCGTCGCGGGCGCCCCCCGCCAATCCTCCCGGCAGGACCAGCACGACGGCGGCAAAGACAAGCCCCAGGTACAACTGCCAGGCCCCGGTATGGCGCGACAGCGCCACCGAGAAAAACGTCACGACCACCGCGCCGGCCACGGGCCCCAGGAACAGGCCGCTGCCGCCCACCACCACCGCCAGCAGCACCGCGCCCGACCGCAAGGCGCCCAGGCTGTCGGCACTGGCGATTTCCAGATTGAGCGCCATCAACCCACCCGCCACCCCGGCGAAGAACCCCGCCATCGTCAGCATCAGATAGCGTACACGGTGGGGGTCATAGCCGATGAAAGCCACACGCTGCGGATTGTCCCGGACGGCGTTGGCAAGCTTGAGCAAAGGCGTCCGGCCAAGCGCATGGATCGCCAACGCGCCGGCGACCGTCCATGCCGCGGTCAGGTAATAGACATGGAGGTCGGAACCCAGGCTCCATTCGGGCCAGAGGCCGGCGGCGAATGCCGGACCGGCCGTACGGTCCGCCGTCAGCCCCCCCTCTCCGCCAAACCACTCCGGCAGCACGCCCGCCGCGGCATGGACCAGCTCTCCCACTGCCAGCGAAATCATCGCGAACGGCGTTCCGCCACGGCGCGTGGTCGGATACCCGATCAGCGCGGCGAACCCCGCCCCCGCCAGCCCCCCCGCCACGGGCAGCAGCACGACCGGGAAAACCAGCATCCCCGACTCCACCGCGCGCAGGAGGTGAATGACGGCATATCCTCCCAATCCCGCGTAGACGGCGTGTCCGAACGACAGCATCCCCGTCTGTCCCAACAACAGGTTGTACGACAATGCGAACAGCGCCATGGCGCACATCTGCGACATCAAGCCCAGCTGGAAACCGCCGCCAAAGGCCAGCGGCGCCAGCGCCAGCAGCGCCAGCCCCACGGCCAAGCCCATCCGGGATGCCCCTCCCTCGGCGGGCGCGCTCATGTTTCGCGCATGCCCATGAGGCCGCGCGGCCGCCAGGCCAGGACCACCACCATCAACAGATAGGGCAGCACCGGCGCAACGCGGGACAGGGGCCATGCCGCCAGCGTCCTGGCCGCGTCCGCCGCGCCCAGCCACGATGCCGGCGCGGCCAGGGACCAGGCGGACCCCACGGCCAGAGTCTGCAGCAATCCGATCAGCAGGCTGGCCCAGAACGCGCCCGCCAGCGATCCCAGGCCGCCCACCACCGTCACGACGAAAACGATGGGGCCCAGCGCCTGAGCCATGCCCGGTTCAGTCACGAACACACTGCCGCCGATCGCACCCGCCATGCCGGCCAGCAGGCACCCGGCGCCGAACACCAGCATGAACACGCGGGGCACGTCGTGCCCCAGCGCCTGCGCCGTGGCGGGATGACTGATCGCGGCGCGGACGATCAAACCGGCGCGCGTGCGCGTCAGGCCCCACCACAACCCCGCCAGCATCAGCCCCGCGGCCAGCGCGACCACCAGGCGGTGCACGGGAAAAACGTACCCGTCCAGGCTGAAGAGCGGCTCGCCCCAGGCGGCCGGCATGCGGTAGGGCACGGCGGACCTGCCCCATGCCAATTGCACCAGTTCGGCGATGACCATGGCCAGCGCGAACGTGAACAGCAGCTCCGCCACGTGCCCCCGGCCGCGCAGGCGGCGCAGCGCCAGCCGCTCGACCGCGGCGCCAGCCAGCCCCACCAGCACCGGCGCAATGAACAGGGCAACCCAGAATGCCGCGCCGGCGCTCAGGGCCGGCGACAGCGCGCCGGCCACGGCATGCGCCGCGTAGGCGCCCAGCATGTAGAAGCTGGCGTGCGCGAAGTTGATGATGCCCATCATGCTGAAGATCAGCGTCAGCCCGGACGAAAGCATGAAAAGCAGCAGCCCGTAACTGAGGCCGTTCAACAGCGAAACGATGAGCCCGTCCAAGCCATACTCCGAGCGGACCGCGCGGCCGGAACGGCGGCCGTACGGGAGAAAGGGGAAACAAGAAAACGACGGCAAATAGGTTAACCTTGATTGATACCCGGCGTGAGGCCGGACCGCCAATCACCTGATCCCACGTCGTGAAGCTTGCCAGCACTCTGCAGTCCCTTCGCACCGACAACTCGTTTGCCGCGCTGCCGGACGGGTTCTACTCGCTCGTGTCGCCGCAGCCTCTGGACGCCCCCTGGCTGGTACATGCCAACCCCGAGGCCGCCGCGCTGATCGGCCTCGCGCCCGAGGCCCTGGCCACTCCCGAATTCCTGTCCGTGTTTTCCGGCGCCAGCCCCCTGCCCGGCGGCACCCCGCTGGCGGCTGTCTACAGCGGCCATCAATTCGGCGTCTGGGCCGGACAACTGGGCGACGGCCGCGCGCTGCTTCTCGGCGAAGTGGCTGGCCCCGGCGGCAACTGGGAACTGCAGCTCAAGGGATCGGGCCTGACGCCCTATTCGCGCATGGGCGACGGCAAGGCCGTGCTGCGTTCGTCGGTGCGCGAGTATCTCGCATCGGAAGCCATGCATGGCCTGGGCATCCCGACCACGCGCGCGCTGGCGCTGATCGCCTCCGACGATCCGGTCATCCGTGAAACGGTCGAGACCGCCGCCGTCGTCACCCGCATGTCCCCCAGCTTCGTGCGCTTCGGCTCGTTCGAGCATTGGGCCAGCCGCCAGCGGTCCGACCTGCTGCGCATCCTGGCCGATTACGTGATCGACCGTTTCTATCCCGAGTGCCGGCCGGCTCCGGCCGGCGTCGCCGACACCGAGGCCGGCCCCTACCTGCGGCTGCTGGCGTCGGTCACGCGCAAGACCGCCGCGCTCATGGCGGATTGGCAGGCGGTGGGTTTCTGCCATGGCGTCATGAATACCGACAACATGTCCATACTGGGGCTGACGCTGGACTACGGCCCGTACGGATTCATGGACGGCTTCGACGCCCATCATGTCTGCAACCACTCGGACACGGCCGGACGCTACGCCTGGGATGCCCAACCTGCGGTCGGGCATTGGAACCTGTACCGCCTGGCGGGCGCGCTGATGCCGTTGGTCCAGGACGAAGATGCGCTGCGCGCCGTCCTGGCCGGCTACGAGAGCGCCTTCCTGACGGCCTTCCATCGGAAGATGGCCGCCAAGCTGGGCCTCGGGCAATGGCAGGCCGGCGATGACGAACTCCTGAACGGCCTCTGGTCCGTCATGCACCAGAACCGCGCCGATTTCACCCTGAGCTTCCGGCGCCTGGCCGACGTGGCCGCCCTCGGGGACACCCCGCCGGCACCGGGCGTCGAAACCTTCGAGGACCTGTACACCGACCGCGAAGCCGCTCGCGCCTGGCTCGCCACCTATCGCGCCCGCATCGCGCAGGATGCGCGGCCCGGCGCCGAACGCGCCGCGGCCATGAACCGCGTCAATCCGCTGTACGTGCTGCGCAACCACCTGGCGGAATTGGCGATCCGCGCCGCCAGAGACCGGGATACCGGCGAGATCGACCGCCTGATGCGGCTGTTGCGCGACCCCTATACCGAACAGCCCGGCCACGAAAGCTATGCCCGCGTACCGCCCGATTGGGCGGGCACTCTGCAAGTCAGTTGTTCTTCATGAGGTAGACCATGTCCGACCGGCCCAAAGTCACGAAATCCGACGCCGAATGGCGCACCCTGCTCACGCCCATGCAATACGCCGTGGCGCGCGAGAAGGCGACCGAGCGCGCGTTCACGGGCGAGTACTGGAGTCATCGCGAACCCGGCATCTACCGCTGCGTGGCCTGCGGCACGCCGCTGTTCGCCTCGGATACCAAGTTCGAATCCGCCTGCGGCTGGCCCAGCTACTTCGCCCCCCTCGATCCCGACAACGTGCGCGAGGAAGTCGACACTACCCATGGCATGGTCCGCACCGAAATCCTGTGCAATGTCTGCGACGCGCACCTGGGGCACGTCTTCGAGGATGGCCCGCCACCGACGGGACTGCGCTATTGCATCAATTCAGTCTCGCTCAAATTCGAGCCGGTGTAGGGGATCGCCGCTAAGCGCTTCGCGCCCCCCAGGGGGCGAAGCGGGTGGACCGGAAGGCAAACCCGCCCCCACACCCTTCGGGCGCCCCCTCGAGGGGGCGACGCGGGTGGACCGGCAGAGCCGGATCCGCCTCCTCCTGGGTCTGGGTAGGGTAGGTTAAGCTGCGAGCTGCAGGGTGAACCGTGGGGCGGGTTTTTTGTCCCACTCTGGCGTGTTTTCTTTTCGACGATTCGATGAAATTACTTTTCGACCTTTTCCCGCTGGTCCTTTTCTTTGCCGCGTACAAGTTCGCCGACATCTATGTCGCGACAGGCGTGGCCATGGCGGCCAGCGTGCTGCAGATCGTCTGGCTGCTGGTACGGCGCCGGAAGATCGAGCCCATGCACTGGATCAACCTGGCCATCATCGTGGTGTTCGGGGGCGCGACGCTGTTCCTGCACGACGAAGTCTTCATCAAGTGGAAACCCACCGTGCTGTACTGGCTGTTCGCGGTGGTGCTGGCCGGTGGCCAGTTGCTGTTCAAGCGCAATTTCCTGCGCAGCATGCTGGGCGCGCAGATCCAGTTGCCCGACACGGTATGGAACCGGCTCAACCTTGCCTGGGTGACGTTCTTCGCCGCGGTGGGCGGCCTGAACCTCTACGTGGCCTACCACTGGCCCACCGAGACCTGGGTCAGCTTCAAGGTGTTCGGCATCTTCGGGCTCCTGCTGGTATTCGTCGTCCTGCAATCGTTCTACCTGGGCCGCCACATGAAACCCGTCCAGGAAGCCTCCGCCGCGGACATCGCCAAGCGCGAAACAGATGCCGGGGCCGAGCGCTCATGAACGCCGACCGCATGGCATGGATACGACAGCGCCTGCAGGGCCTCGACCCCGTCACGCTGGACGTCCAGGACGAATCCCACCTGCATGCCGGGCACGCCGGCGCGGCCGGCGGCGCGGGTCACTTCCGGCTACGCATTGTTTCGCCCCGTTTCGCGGGGCTCAACCGGGTTGCCCGGCATAGGCTGGTGTATGATCGATTGGCAGACTTGATGCCAACGCACATCCACGCGCTGGCGCTCCAGGCGCTGACACCAGAAGAAAATTCCGCACCAACCACTTGAGCCCGGTATCTTTTCAACCGACCTCACTCCCCTCCCTACCTTCAAGGACTTCCATACATGAAGCGTGTTTTGATGATGGCTGCCGCGCTGACCCTGGCCGCTCCGGTTTTTGCGCAGAACGCCGCCGTGGTCAACGGCAAGGCCATCCCCTCGTCTCGCGTGGACCAATTCGTCAAGCTGCTGACCAAGCAGGGCCAACCCGACTCGCCCCAACTGCGCGAGCAGATCCGGGAAGAACTGATCAACCGCGAAATCTTCCTGCAGGAAGCCGACAAGCGCGGCATCGCCAAGCAGCCCGAAGTCCAGGCCGAAATCGACCTGACCCGCCAGAGCGTGCTGATCCGCGGACTGTTCAATGACTTCCTGGCCAAGAACCAGGTTTCCCCGCAGGACATCCAGGCCGAGTACGACCGCGTCAAGAGCGCCCAGGGCGACAAGGAATACCAGGCCCGCCACATCCTGGTCGAAAGCGAGGCCCAGGCCAAGGACATCATCGCCCAGTTGAAGAAGGGCGCGAAGTTCGAAGACCTGGCCAAGCAGTCCAAGGACCCCGGCTCGGCCGCCAACGGCGGCAGCCTGGATTGGGCGCCGTCCAGCACCTACGTCAAGCCGTTCGCCGACGCGCTGGCCGCCCTGCAGAAGGGCCAGACCACCGAAGCGCCGGTGCAGACCCAGTTCGGCTGGCATGTCATCCGCCTGGACGACGTGCGCCCGGTCCAATTCCCGCCGCTGGAGCAACTGCGCCCGCAAATCGAGGAATCCCTGCGCCAGGCCAAGCTGCGTGATTTCCAGACCAGCCTGCGCGAAAAGGCCAAGATCCAATAAGCTTGTTGGATTCAACCAACAAAAAATGAAGTCCTGATAATTAAATTTTCAACAATCAGGGTTTCCCTTAGTTGATCCTGGTGCCCCGTAAGACCACTGCCTGCGAGCATGGGTTACGGGGCATTTTTCTTTTCATGGCCCCAGGCAACATCTGAGATTCGTCACTCCGCCCCCCTCTTAGGTTGCAATTAAGTAACAAAACCCTAGCGCCAAGCACAACACATTTTTATTGCAAGGGAATTAACTATTGGCACCCCAGGGGCTTTCTGGTGAAATTCTTCGAGATTTCTTCACAGCAAGTACATCGCGTAGAAATCGTAAGCAAGGCGGGGGGCCTGTCTTGGGGGAAAGCAGCGGTCATGCTGTCTTCCGATTCGCCCCTTCGGCTTATCGAGTTACTCACTCCGCTGGAGACCTATTTAAATGAAGAAGACCCTTCTTGCCGCCTCGCTGCTGGCTGGCTTCGCAGGTGCCGCTCAAGCGCAAAGCAACGTCACGCTGTACGGTTTGGTTGACGCCGGCTTCAACTACACGAAACTCGAAGGCCAATCGAGCCGCACCGGCATCGACAGCGGCCTGCAGGGCCAGTCGCGCTGGGGTATCCGCGGTTCGGAAGACATCGGCGGTGGTCTGAAGGCCATTTTCACCCTGGAAAACGGCTTCACCGTTGACAACGGCCAACAAACCCAAGGCCGCCTGTTCGGTCGCTACGCTTTCGTCGGTCTGGAAAGCGCCGCCGCTGGCCGCGTGACCCTGGGCCGTACCACGAACCTGGCGTTCATGTGGGCCGCCGGCATCGCCAACCCCTTCGGCCTGAGCTTCAGCAGCGCCACCGTCGGCAGCACCTTCGGCTACAACGACGCCGATCTGGGCCTGGGTCGTGTCAACAACTCGATCTACTACTACTCGCCCAACTTCTCCGGCTTCCAAGGCGCCATCGGTTACAGCTTCCAGTCGAACCCCGACACGGAAGTCGCCGGCAGCAAGAACAACGACCGCCTGGTCGACCTGGGCTTGAAGTATGACAACGGTCCCCTGAAGGCCGTGGTCACGTACCAGTACCTGAACCCGTCGCAGCTGACCGCCAACAACGGCAAGTTCAAGAACCTGACCCTGGGTGCCAACTACGACTTCGGCGTCGTGGCTGTCTACGCCGGCTACGCCAATGCCAAGGGCATCCGTACCGTCAACGGCTACAACGGTGCCATCAACGCCACGTCCGCGGACTTCACCAAGGACAACGCCTACACGATCGGCCTGAGCGCTCCTCTGGGACCTGGCAAGGCCTACGCTGCCTACCAGAAGGCCACCAAGTCGAAGACCGACAACTGGGCCATCGGCTACACCTACGACCTGTCGAAGCGTACCAACCTGTACGCCTTCTACGTCGACGGCAACGTGCGTAACTTCGCCACCAAGCAAGACCTGAGCAACCGCCAGTTCGCTCTGGGCCTGCAACACCGCTTCTAAGCACCTGATGCCGGTCTGACCGGCTTCTACGGGGCTCCGGCCCCGGTGCGACCAAGCATGAAGAACCCCGCCACGCGCGGGGTTCTTTTTTGGGCGGACTCCAGCCCGAAAACCTCCCCTGGCCCGCCGGCGTTGCCAGATGTAACACCTCTCCGCCCTCCTGTTGCGCCAACAGCGACAAGCCCAATCGGTTTAGACAGAATCGCAACACTGCCGAATATCGCAGCAGATTTATCAGTTGGCACCCTTAATCCTTTCTGGTGAAATTTCCTCAGATTTCTTCGCAGCCTAAGCAGCATCGCCTGGAAATCGGGACCAAGACGGCGGCTGTACCCCGCAGGCGCTGGCCCAGGCCAGCCCCCCACCGGAACGTCAGCCACCTTGTCGGCGTGTTTTTCAGCTGGAGACCAAGTAATGAAGAAAACCCTACTCGCGACTGCCCTGCTGGCCGGTTTTGCAGGTGCCGCGCATGCACAGAGTTCCGTGACGCTGTACGGCCTGGTCGATGCGGGCTTCGACTACCGCAAGGTGGACGGCAAGACCATCTCAGGTATCGACAGCGGTCTGATGAGCCAGTCCCGTTTCGGATTGCGCGGCTCGGAGGATTTGGGTAACGGCCTGAAGGCCATCTTCACCCTGGAAAACGGTTTCACGGTGGATGACGGCCAGCAGACCCACGGCCGCCTATTCGGCCGCTATGCCTACGTCGGCCTCGATAGCAACAGCCTGGGCCGCCTGACCCTGGGCCGCACCACCAACCTGGCCTTCATGTGGGCCGCCGGCATCGTCAACCCCTTCGGCCTGAATTTCAGCACCGCCAGCATCGGCAGCACCTTCGCCTATAACGATGCCGTCATGGGTGGCGGCCGGGTCAACAACTCGGTCTACTACTACAGCCCCTCGTTCTACGGCGTTCAGGCTGCGGTCGGCTATAGCTTCAACGCCTTCGCCAACCCGACCAGCGGTGAGACCGAAGCTCCCCAGAGCGGCAAGAACAACCGCATGATCGACGCCGGCCTGAAGTACGAAAACGGCCCGATCAAGGGCGTGCTGACGTACCAGCAAGTGGAGTCGCCGCTGCCCGGCACCAAGACCTTCCGCAACCTGACCCTGGGCGCCACCTACGATTTCGGCGTTGCCGCCGTCTTCGCCGGGTATGCCAAGGCCAAGAACATCACCGGCGCCTACCTGAACGGCTACAACAGCGTCGTGGCGACCGGCGGCCAGTTCACGGACGACAACGCCTATACCCTCGGCGCCAGCGCCCCGATCGGCCCCGGCAAGCTGTACGCCGCCTGGCAAAAAGCGACCAAATCCAAGGTCGACGGCTGGGCGCTCGGCTACACCTACGACCTGTCCAAGCGCACCAATCTGTACGCGTTCTACGCCGACAACGACGTGCGCAACTTCGACCAGAACCGCGATATGACCTATCGCCAACTGGGCGTCGGCCTGCAACACCGCTTCTAAGAAAAAGGGCCGCACAAGGCGGCCCCATGCCGGCAGCTCAGGCTGCCTGGCCCTCGCACCCCGGGCGTTGCCCGGGGTTTTTATTTTTCCGTGCTTCTCATCCAGATCCAGGGTGCGGCGGATCCGGCTTTGCCGGTCCGCCAGCACCGCCCCCTGGGGGGGCGCGCGTCAGCGCGCAGGGGGGAGCCTCACTCAAGCCGTCCAGCGGCGCGCGTTGCGGAACATGCGCATCCACGGCGAGAACTCGCCGCCGCTGTCGCGCTCGCCCCACGAGGCCGGGCTCCACGACATCTGCACATTGCGGAACACCCGCTCGGGGTGCGGCATCAAGGCGGTGAAGCGGCCGTCCGCCGTCGTGACGCCGGCCAGGCCGCCGGCGCTGCCGTTGGGGTTGTAGGGATAGGCGTCGGTCGGCCTGCCGGCATGATCGACGAAGCGCATGGCGGCCAGCGCCGCGCCAGCGTTGCCCTGTTGCGAGAAATCGGCATAGCCTTCACCGTGGGAAACGGCGATGGGCATGCGCGAACCGGCCATGCCGTCGAAGAAGATCGACGGCGACTCGGGGATCTCGACCAGCGAAAAGCGGGCCTCGAATTTTTCCGAGCGGTTGCGGGTGAAGCGCGGCCAGTCCTGGGCGCCAGGGATCATGGGGGCCAGCGCCGCCAGCATCTGGCAGCCGTTGCAGACGCCCAGCGCGAAAGTGTCGCCACGGCCGAAGTAGGCCGCGAACATGTCGGCCAGCACCGCGTTGTACTGGATGGTCTTGGCCCAGCCCTCGCCGGCGCCCAGCACGTCGCCGTAGCTGAAGCCGCCGACCGCGACCAGCCCCTTGAAGCTGGACAGGTCGATGCGCCCGCTCAGCAGGTCGGTCATGTGCACGTCCCAGGACTCGAAGCCGGCGCGGTCGAAGGCATAGGCCATCTCGACCTGGCTGTTGCAGCCCTGCTCGCGCAGGATGGCCATGCGCGGGCGCGCGCCGGTGGCGATCATGGGAGCCGCGATATCTTCCTGCGGATCGAAATCGATCCTGGGTGACAGGCCCGGATTGGCGACGTCGTCCCACAGATCGAATTCGGCCTGCGCGCAGTCGGGATTGTCGCGCAGCGCCATGATGCGGCGGCTGACCTCGCTCCAGGCCTTGCCGAGCTCGGCGCGCGGCTTGCCCCAGATCTTGCGGGCGTCGCGGTAGAACTCGATCTCGTCGCTGCCATTGGGCTCGCCGATCACATGCGAGTGGGCCGACAGGCCGGCGCCGCGCAGCACTTCCATCACGGCGTCGCGGCTGGCGGCGGGCACCTGGATGACGGCGCCCGCCTCTTCCGAGAACAGCGCCTTGACCGTCAACTCGTCGCGCTGCACCGCGACCTGTTCCGGCCGGATCTTGAAATCTCCCCAATCCGACGCATACGGATCCAGGGTCAGCATGTCCAGGTTGATCGACAGTCCGGTATGGCCGGCGAAGGCCATTTCGCACAGCGTGGCGAACAGGCCGCCGTCGGAACGGTCGTGATAGGCCAGGACCACGCCGCTGTCGGCCAGGGTACGGATCGCGGCGAAGAAGGCGCGCAGGTCGTCGGGGGCGTCGATGTCGGGCGCCTGCTGGCCGACCTGGCCGATGACCTGGGCCAGCACGGAACCGCCCAGGCGGTGCTTGCCGCGCCCCAGATCGACCAGGATCAGGGTCGTGTCGCCCTGGTCGGCGCGCAGTTGCGGAGTGAGGGTCTTGCGCACGTCGTCCACCGGCGCGAAGGCCGTGACGATCAGCGACACAGGCGCCACCACACGGCGGTGTTCGCCGTTCTCATCCCATGCCGTGCGCATGGACAGGGAATCCTTGCCCACGGGAATGGACAGCCCCACGCGCTGGCACAGCTCGCTGACCGCGCTGACGGTGTCGTACAGCGCCGCGTCCTGGCCCGGTTCGCCGCAGGCGGCCATCCAGTTGGCGGACATCTTGACGTCTTCGATGCGGACCACCGAGGCCGCCACCAGATTGGTGATCGCTTCGGCCACGGCCATGCGTCCCGAGGCCGGGGCGTCGATGACGGCCAGCGGCGTGCGCTCGCCCATGGCCATGGCTTCGCCGCGCGTGCCGCTGTAGTCGGCCAGCGTAACCGCGCAGTCGGCCACCGGCACCTGCCACGGTCCCACCATCTGGTCCCGCGACGACAGGCCGCCCACCGTGCGGTCGCCGATGGTGATCAGGAAGGTCTTGTTGGCGACCGTGGGATGGCGCAGCACGCGCAGGGCCACGTCGTCCAACTCCAGGCCGACCACGTCCATCGGCTCGCCCGCGCCCGGCTGGCGCGCGACATCGCGCTCCATGCGGGGCGCCTTGCCCAGGATGACATCCACCGGCACGTCCACCGGGCGCGAGGTCCGGGCCCAGTCGGCCGCGGACACATCGCCCGCCGAGAAGCCTTCGCCGTCGACCACGCGCAACTGGCGCTGCTCGGTGGCCACGCCCACGACGGCGTAGGGACAGCGCTCGCGGCGCGCCATGGCATCGAAGCGCTCGAGGTCCTGCGGCAGGATGGCCAGCACATAGCGCTCCTGCGATTCATTGCACCAGATCTCCGCCGGCGACAGGCCCGACTCTTCAAGCTGGACATTGCGCAGGTCGAACACCGCGCCGCGCCCGGCGCCGTCCACCAGCTCGGGGAAGGCATTCGAAAGGCCACCCGCCCCCACGTCATGGATGGACTGGATGGGATTGTCGGCACCGAGCTGCCAGCAGCGGTCGATGACCTCCTGCGCGCGGCGCTCGATCTCGGGATTGCCGCGCTGGACGGAATCGAAATCCAGGTCGGCGGTATTGCTGCCCACGCCCATGCTGGACGCAGCGCCGCCCCCCATGCCGATGCGCATACCGGGTCCGCCCAGCTGGATCAGCAGCGAACCTGGCGGCAGGTCGTTCTTGTGGGTCAGGCCGTCGTCGATGCTGCCCAGTCCGCCGGCGATCATGATGGGCTTGTGGTAGCCCCAGCGCACGCCGCCGGCCGTCTGTTCATAAGTCCGGAAATACCCCAGCAGGTTGGGTCGGCCGAACTCATTGTTGAACGCGGCGCCGCCTATGGGGCCTTCGATCATGATGGACAGGGGCGAGGCGATGCGGTCGGGCGCGCCGTGGCCATCGTGTTCCCAGGGTTCGATGGCATCGTCGAAACGCAGGTTCGACACCGTGAAGCCGGTCAGGCCCGCCTTGGGCTTGGAGCCGCGGCCGGTCGCCCCCTCGTCGCGGATCTCGCCGCCCGCGCCGGTCGATGCGCCGGGGAACGGCGAGATGGCCGTGGGGTGGTTGTGCGTCTCGACCTTCATCAAGGTGTGGACCGTCGCATCGCGGCGGCCGTACACCTGGCCTTCGGCGCCAGGCTGTACGTGGAAGCGCTCCGCCCGGCCCCCCGCCATGACGGCGGCGTTGTCGGAATAGGCCACCACGGTGCCTTCCGGCTGGGCCTTGTGCGTGGCGCGGATCATGCCGAACAGGGTCTCGGACTGCGGCCGGCCGTCGATGACCCACTGGGCATTGAAGATCTTGTGGCGGCAGTGCTCGCTGTTCGCCTGGGCGAACATCATCAGTTCGACGTCGGTCGGATTCCGCCCCAGGCCGTTGAAGGCCTCGACCAGATAATCGATCTCGTCGTCGGACAGCGCCAGCCCCATGCTGCGGTTGGCCGCCACCAGGGCCGATGCTCCCTCGGCCAGCAGGGGCACGGTCTGCATCGGCTTGCCGGCCAGGGTCGCGAACAGCGGCGTGCCGTCGAAGGCGCCTTCGACCACGGTCTCGGTCATGCGGTCGTGCAACGCGCCGGCCAGCGTGGCCAGGTCATCCGCCGACAGCGACCTGGCGCCGCCCAGCAGGCCGCGCTTCGGGACCACGGTGTACGCGATGGCCCGCTCTATCCTGCGGACCTGCGCCAACCCGCAATTGCGCGCGATGTCGGTGGCCTTGCTGGCCCAGGGCGAGACGGTGCCCAGGCGCGGCACGACCAGCAGTTCCAGCCCTTGCTGGGCCTCGGGGGCCGGGTCGCCGTAGCGTAGCAGGCCCTCCAGGCGCTGGCGGTCATCCGCGGCCAGGTCGCCCTCCACGGCAACGAAGTGCACGAACCGGGCCGAGACATCCGACACCGAGGCATGCAGGGCCTGGAGTCGGCGCAACAGGCGGTCGCGGCGGAACGAGGAAAGGGCGAGGGGGCCGGAGAGGCGCAGGATGGAGGCCACGATAAGCGAGCTGAAAGCCGAGGAAATGGGGGAGAAAACGCGAAAAAAGCGCGCGACCAGCCGTGATTTTACTTCGTACCGGGGCTTCGGGAAAAACCACGAGCGAATACCGCACTCCCCGCTTAAAATCCGGTGCCCGTTCCCCGGAATGCCCCCGCGTTCCGGTGGGAAAACGGGCTTGACCAGAAAAAGCGACCAGACCCCATGCGTGTGATTGTGATCGGTGCCGGCATCATCGGTGTGTGTACCGCCTATTGGCTCAACCGGCACGGCATGCAGGTAACGGTCGTGGATCGCCGCAGCGGCGTCGCCCAGGAATCGAGTTTCGGCAGCGCGGGCATCCTGGCCGCCGACTACGCCGCCCCGTGGGCCGCCCCCGGCATGCCCGGCCGCTTCCTGGCCCACCTGTTCAAGAGCGAGTCGCCGGTGGCGCTGCGCGCGTCGCTGGACCCCGCGATGTGGAAGTGGCTGGCCAAATGGCTGGGCCAATGCCGGGCGGACCGCTATGCCGCCAACAAGCGCGCGATGCAGCGCGTGGCGCGCTACAGCCGCGCGCAACTGGCCGCGCTGCGCGAAGAACACGGCTTCGAGTACGAACGCCGGATCGGCTATCTGCAGTTGTTGCGCACCCAGCGCGACGTGGACGCGACGCAGGCCACCCGCCACATCCTGCAGGAAAGCGGCATCGCCCACCGGTTGCTGGGCCCCGAGGAGGCCACCGCGATGGACGTCCACCTGCAGGACGCGGTCCACGTCGGCACGCCGCTGGCGGGCGCCATCCATTACCCCGACGACGAGTCGGGCAACTGCCCGCTGTTCGCCCGGCTGCTGGCGGCCGAATGCGAACGGCGCGGCGTCGAGTTCCTGTTCAACACCCTCGCCCAGCCCTCGCAGAACGCCGGCGGCATCGTCGCCGGCGTACGCCTGCAGGACGGGCGCACGCTGCCCGCGCAGGCCGTGGTCGTGGCCTCGGGCAGCGATGCGGGAGCATGGCTGGGCCGGCTGGGCCTGCGCGTACCGATCTACCCGGTACGGGGCTACGCCGCCAACCTTCCCCTGCGCAACGACGTCATCGGCCCTCGGCGCGCGTTCGTGGACGAAACCTACCGCGTGACCGTGACACCGCTCGGCCAGCGGCTGCGCATCGCCGGCACGGCCGAACTCGGCACGCGCGGTCCCGCCCTGCGGGACAAGGCCCTGCGTACCCTGGTCAGGGCTGCCCAGGACTGGATGCCGGGCATGCTGGATTTCTCGCGCGCGACCTGGTGGGCCGGCACCCGGCCGATGACGCCGGACGGCCCCCCCATTCTCGGGCCTGCCCGTGTGCCCGGCCTTTACCTGAACGTCGGACACGGCTCCCAGGGCTGGAGCATGGCGGCGGGCACGGGGCGGGTCGTCGCCGACCTGGTCGCCGGCAAAACGCCGGAGATCGAGCTGGACGGGTTGGACATCGGCCGCTACGCGCGCAAGAATTAGCGCATGGACTCCCATCCGCACCGGCTGCTGCGCGCCCCTGCCATCAAGCTGATCGAACGCGAGGCACAGGCCGCGCTGCCGCCCCACGCCCTGATGCGGCGGGCGGCCGCCGCGGCGGCCGCGCTCATCGCCGAACGCTGGCCAGGACACGCGATCGACCTGCTGTGCGGCCCCGGCAACAATGGCGGTGACGGATTCATGCTGGCCGCGCTGCTGCACCAGGCCGGCCGCCAGGTCCGCCTTTGGGCGCTGCCTGCCGGCAAGCGGCCGCCCGATGCCGGACAGGCCTGGCAGGAACTGCCTGCCGGCCTGCTGCAGACCGGCGAACCCGATGCGCACGACCGGTCCGCCTCGCCGCGCACGCTGATCGTCGACGCGCTGTTCGGCATCGGCCTGTCGCGTCCCCTGCCCCCGTCCGCCCGGCGGTGGACCGCCTGGGCCGCGCGACGGGGATCCCCCGTCCTGGCGCTGGACGTTCCCAGCGGACTCGATGCCGACACAGGGAGCGCGCAACCGGGCGCGGTCCGGGCCCACCACACCCTGACCTTCATCGCCGACAAGCCCGGGCTCCATACGCGTGCCGGCCGCGACCATGCCGGCACGGTCAGCGTTGCCGACCTGGAACTGGAAGACCGCATCGGACATCACGCCGGGCTGCCTCATGGTGGCCAGCTCGTGCGGCAAGGCGATTGCCCGGACCTGTTCCGTCCCCGGCCGCAGGACAGCCACAAGGGCAGCTTCGGCACGCTGGCCATCCTGGCCGGGGCTCCCGGCATGACCGGCGCGGCGCTGCTGGCCGCCCGCGCGGCCCTGTACTGCGGAGCGGGCAAGATCCTGGTCGGACTGGCCGAGCCCGCCCCGCTCGCGCTGCCGTGCGACCCCCAGCACCCCGAACTCATGCTGCGTGATGCCGAAGGGCTGCTGGATCACGCCGCGCAACTGGGCGTCAGCGGCTGGGTCGCGGGCTGCGGCCTGGGCACGGGCACATCCGCGGGACGCTGGCTCGGACGCCTGCTGGCGGAAACGCCCGCATCGGCGCCGCTGGTGCTCGACGCCGACGCGCTGGTGCTGCTGGGCACGCTCCCCGAGCTCGCCCACGACCTGGCAGCCCGCGGCGGCCCCGCGATCCTCACGCCGCATCCGCGCGAAGCCGCGCGCATGCTGGGCAGCTCGACCGACGACGTGCAGGCCGACCGCATCGAGGCCGCCCGCGAACTCGCGGCGCGCTACCGAGCCTGGGTGGTCCTGAAGGGTGCGGGCAGCATCGTGTGCGGACCACATGGCACCTGGAGCATCAATGACAGCGGCAATGCCGGACTGGCCACCGCCGGCACCGGCGATGTGCTGGCCGGCATGGTGGGCGCCCTGCTGGCGCAAGGCCTGGACCCGTGCGAAGCCGCGCGGGCCGGCGTCTGGCTGCATGGCGCCGCCGCCGACGATCTCGTGGCCCGCGGCATCGGCCCGATCGGCCTGACGGCCAGCGAGATCGCACCCGCCGCGCGCGACCTGCGCAACCGCGGCGGCCGCTGACCCGCGCGGCGGATACTCAGGAAATATCGCCGGCCGAATCGTGGACCAGGCGTCCGCCAGCCACCACCAATTGGCGCGCGCAGCGCTGCGCAAGCTTGGCGTCGTGCGTGACCAGCAGCAAGGTGGTGCCCCGTTCGCGGTGCAGTTCGAACATCAGGTCGATGACAGCCTCGCCGGTGGCCGAATCCAGGCTCCCCGTCGGTTCGTCGGCGAACAGCAGTTCCGGCGCCACCACGAAGGCCCGCGCCAGGGAGACCCGCTGCTGTTCCCCGCCCGACAGGGTCCGGGGATAATGGCGCAGACGCGCCCCCAGCCCCACCCGCTCCAGCATGGCCGTGGCCGCGGCGCGCGCATCGCGGCCCGCCAGCTCCAACGGCAGCATGACATTCTCCAGCGCCGTCAGGTGAGGCAGCAACTGGAAGGACTGGAAGACGAAGCCCACGTGGCGTGCCCGCAGGCTGGCCCGCTGATCCTCATCCAGCGCGAACAGCTCGCGGCCGGCCAGGTGCACCGACCCGGAGGTCGGGACGTCAAGTCCGGCCAAGAGGCCCAGCAGCGTCGACTTGCCCGACCCCGAACTCCCCGTGATGGCCACGGTCTCTCCAAAGGCCACCGTAAAATCGACCGAGTCGAGAATGGCGAGCTCGCCGCTCGAATCCGCCACCCGTTTGGTCAGCGCCCGCACGGCGATGGCGGGATGGGGGGCGGGCGTGGCCGCGGACTGGCTCGCGGCGGATCGGGTCGGTCCCGTCATGATTGGATCGCTGGAAGAAAGGAAAGACATGATAAAGCCTCGCTCGTCGCAGCCGCCTCACAGCGCTGCCCGCACTCCGCACCGCGCCCTCCGGCGCCTGTTCGCGAGCACGCTGTGCGCGGCCGCGCTGGGCGGCCTCGTGCCGGCCGCCCTGGCACAGACCGCCATCCCCGCCGCGAGTTCCTCGCCCGCCCTGCTGGTGCTGGGCGACAGCCTGTCGGCGGAGTACGGCCTGCCACGTGGCTCGGGCTGGGTGGCATTGCTGGAAACGCGCTTGCGCGAGCGCAGATTCGACTACCGGGTCGTCAACGCCAGCATCAGCGGCGATACCACCAGCGGCGGCGTGAGCCGGCTGCCGGCGCTGCTGGCGCGCCATCGGCCAAGCGTGGTGGTGATCGAGCTGGGATCCAACGATGCGCTGCGCGGGCTGTCCCTGCAGATGACCGAGCAGAACCTGAACAAGATGGTGCAGGCGTCGCGCCAGGCCGGCGCGCGCGTCTTGCTGGTGGGCATGCAGATTCCGCCCAACTACGGCCGCGACTACACGCAGCGGTTCCAGCAATTGTTCGCCAAGGTGGCCAAGGAGCAGCATACCGCCCTGCTGCCCTTTTTTCTGGATGGCGTGGCCCAGCATATCGAGCTGTTCCAGGCCGACCGCCTGCATCCCACGGCGCAGGCGCAGCCGCGCCTGCTGGATAACGTCTGGTCCCGCCTGGAGCCGCTGCTGGGAACCGTCAAGTCCTGAGCCGACCGGCACGAGCCGGCCCGTTGCCTGACGCTAGCGCTCGACCGCCCGCGAGGCAGTGGTCAGCGCCGTGCCTTCCGGCGACATCGTGACCTTGTACTTCTCGCGCAGCGTCTGCAGCACGGCCAGTTGCTCGGCCTGGGCCCAGCGGCGCTCCATCATCGACTTCTCGCCGGCGATCGCGGCGGCATCGGGCTTGGGCGCGGCCTCGACCCTGGAGATCCGGGCAATGACGTAATCGTCGCCGGCGATCGACCCCACGAAGGCCGGCAGCTTGTCGGCCGGCGCCTTCATGACCGCGTTCAGCAGCGCGGGCGCAACGTTCTGGGGCGCATTGCGCGCCACCGTGACGGCGGCGCCGAAGCCCTGGGTGGAATCCTTGGCCTGCAGGGCCTTCAAGCGCTCCTCGCCGGCCGCGCGGGCCAGATCGAGCGCCTTGTCCTGCGCCAATTGCGCGCGGATGCCGCTCGACACGTCGGCCAGGGGCTGCACCGTAGCGGGCACATGGTTGACCACGCGCACCGCCGCCAGGCGATTCGGACCGAGTTCGATCACGCCCGAGTTGCGCTTCTCGCGCAAGACCTCGTCCGAGAACAAGGCCTGCGCCACCTTGGGATTGCCCATGACCTCGTTGCCTTGCAGCCCGCTGCGCGTGACGCCCTGGGCCTCCTGGATCTTCAGGCCGAACTTCTGCGCCGCCGGTTCAAGCGTATCGCTCTGCTCGTACACCAGATTCGTGAACTGCTCGGCGGCCTCGGCAAAACGACGGGCGGCCTGCTGCTGCTTGATTTCCTCGACGATCTGGGCGCGGACCTCGGCCAGCGGCTTGACCACGGCGGGACGAATACCGGTGAGCTTGATGACGTGGAAGCCGTAATCGGTCGCCACGACGCCCGACACCTCGCCGTCCTTCAGCGCGAAGGCGGCATCCTCGAAGGGCTTGACCATCATGCCGCGGCCGAACCAATCGAGGTCGCCGCCCTTGCCTGCCGAACCGGGATCCAGCGAGTTCTCGCGCGCCAGCTTGGCGAAATCGGCCTTGGGCGCCTTGGCCTGGTCGGCGAGCGATTGCGCCTTCTTGCGCGCTTCCTCGCGCACGGCCTCGCTCGCGCCGCTGTCGACCGTGATCAGGATATGGCTGGCCCGGCGCTGCTCGTCCTGGCCATAGCGGCCCTTGTTCTGCTCGTAGTAGTTCTTGATATCGTCCTCGGACACCGTCATGCCCGAGGTCGATGCATTCTGGTCCAGCACCACGTACTGCGCATCGACCCGCTCCGGCACCTCGAAGCGGGCGCGGTTGGCCTCGTAATAGGCCTTCACCTCGTCGTCGCTGACATTGACCTTGGCGCGATAGTCCGAGGCGGCGATACGCAGGGTCTGGATACTGCGGCGCTCCGTTACCGCCGCCACCAGGCGATCCATGACCGCATCCGGCATCGTGGTCGATTGCGCCACCGGGCCCAGCACCTGCTGCAAGGCCAGGTCGCGCCGCAGCTGGGCCTCGAACATGACCGGGGTCATGCCTTGGGCGGCCAGCGCATCGCGGTAGCGGGCGTTGCTGAACTTGCCGTCTTCCTGCACGGCGGGAATCGCCTGGATGGTGGCGCGGAGCTGCTCGTCGGACGCCGAGAAATGGTTCTTGGCGGCCTCGGCGGCGATCAGCCGGGTATTGATGATCTCGTCCAGGACCGCCTGGCGCATGGCCGGCGTGTCGAAGGCCTGCGAATCGAACTGCGCGCCCATCATGCCGCGCAACTGGTCGAGCCGGCTGCGCGACGCCGCATCGAACTCCTGCTGCGTCACGGACTCGCCTGCCACCTTGGCCAGCGACTTGTCGCCTTCCATGAAGCTGGAGTAGCCCTGTATGCCGACGAAAACGAACGACGGCAGGATCAGCAGCAGCAGGACGAACTGCATCCAGCGGCGGTGGTTACGGATGAGGTCAAACATGCGCGAATACTCCGGTCGGATGCCAGCGGCAAGACGGCCATACAAGCAAAATGCCCACAGGCTCAAGGCCAATGGGCACCCATTAGTGTCGCTCCGATTCTAGCATGGCGCCTACGCCGCCACGCCCTGCCCGGCCGGACGGATCAGGCCGGACCGATCGCGGAAAACAGCGCGGCGTCGCGCGCCAGGTCCCCGCTGGCTTGCACGCGGCGATCGCGGCGGGCGGCGAAATCCAGCATGCGATCGATCGGCCGGCGCGCCTGCCGCCCCAGCGCCGGATCGAGCAGGATTTCGCCCGCGCCCCGCTCCAGGCATTCCGCCAGGTTCTCCAACCCGTTCATGGCCATCCACGGACAGTGCGCACAGCTCTTGCAGGTCGCGCTCCCGCCCGCGGTCGGTGCGGCGATGAAAACCTTGCCGGGAGCGGCCAGCCGCATCTTGTGCAACAAACCCTGATCGGTCGCCACGATGAAATGCGTGGCCTCGAGTTCGCGCGCGGCCTTGATCATCTGCGCGGTCGAGCCCACCATGTCGGCCTGGGCCACGACGGCCGGGGGCGACTCCGGGTGCACCAGCACCTTGGCCCGCGGGTATTCCTGCCGCAACAATTCGAGTTCGAGGCCCTTGAACTCGTCATGCACCAGGCATGACCCCTGCCACAGCAGCATGTCGGCCCCGGTCTGCGACTGGACATAGGCGCCCAGGTGGCGGTCGGGCGCCCACAGGATCTTTTCCCCGCGGGCGTGCAGGTCCGCGACGATGTCCAGCGCGATGGCCGAAGTGACCGCCCAGTCCGCCCGCGCCTTCACGGCCGCGCTGGTATTGGCGTAGACCACCACCGTGCGGTCGGGATGGGCATCGCAGAAGGCCGAGAACTCGTCCAGGGGGCAGCCCAGGTCCAGCGAGCAGGTGGCGTCCAGATCGGGCATCAGCACCCGCTTCTCGGGGCTGAGGATCTTGGCCGTCTCTCCCATGAAGCGCACGCCCGCCACGACCAGCGTGCCGGCCGCGTGATCGCGGCCAAAGCGCGCCATCTCCAGGGAATCCGCGACGCAGCCGCCCGTCTCGTCGGCCAGTTCCTGCAACTCGGCGTCCACGTAGTAATGCGCGACCAGCACCGCGTTCTCGCGCTGGAGCAGCGTACGGATGCGCGCCTTCAATTCGTCCCGCCGCGGCGCCGACAAGTCCTCGGGCACCTTGGCCCAGGCCTGCCCCACCGAGCAGGAGCCGCCGGTGGCCGTGGGCGAATCGAAATCGAAAGTGCGAAGCAGCGTCTGGTTCATCCTGTCATCCGTCCATTTATGCTCATACTGAGCATTTTTTGAGTAAAAAAATATCGGCGGGACTTATGCTAAAGATGAGCATAATGAATGTCAAGAGAGAAAATCCCGCCATCGCGCCAAGACCGCCCCAGCAGGACGCCGGGCAATCCGCTACAATACGCGCCGAGTCACGAGTCGCATGCCAGAGGGTGCTTAGCTCAGTTGGTAGAGCGGCGCCCTTACAAGGCGTAGGTCACAGGTTCGACCCCTGTAGCACCCACCACTCTGTTGCAGCGGACACGTGTCGGGAAATCAAGGGCTTGGAGTCATCCAGGCCCTTTTTCTTTGCGCGGCAGCCGGCTGGGCGGATAGCCGTAGAACTTCTTGAATGCCTGGGCATACGCGCCCTCGGTGGCATAGCCTACCGCCAGCGCGATATCCAGTTGCCGCCAACCCCGCGCATGCAGCTCGGCCGCCCGGGTCATCCGGGCGTAGTTGCGCCATTGCTGGAAAGACATGCCGGTATGGGCCACGAACCCACGCTGGATGGTTTTCTCGCTGGCTCCCGCCAGGCGCGCCCAGGCCTCCAGCGAACGATTGTCGGCCGGGTCCTGTTCCAGCGCACGGCAGATGGGAGCGATGCGTGGGTCGGCCGGAATCGGTATGCCTGGCTCGGTCCAGGCCGCCGACGCCAGTTCGTCGGCAAGCACGCGTGCCTTGCGCAGGCGCGCTTCCCCGCCCTCGCTTTCCGTGCCCCAGCTCGCCGCGTCCAGGATCAGCTCCCGCAGCAGCGGCCGGACGCAGACGACCACGCAGCGCGGCGCATCATAGAAATCCGGTTCGACGTAGACGCTGTGGTAACGGAAGCTGCGATCCATCAGCACGGCATGCGGCACGCCACGCGGGATCCAGGCCGCCCTGTCGGGCGCGAGCCGTATTACCCGCTGCTGGGTCTCCAGCAGCGTGGATCCCTGCTCGGGATAAAGCAGTTGTCCCACCTCGTGGCTGTGCATGGCGGCGTGCGCCGCACGCCCCTCCCTGACCACGATGCGCAGTGGAAACCGCTGTTGGGCGGCGATGCCGGGCATGTCCGATCCTCAATGAAATCTGGCCGAGATGCGGCGGCGCGCGAAACGGCGCGGGCCGATGATGCTGTCGTCGTCAACCGGAGCATCACATGTACATCGACCTTACGCTTTCCATCGACATCCAGGACCCCATTATCGCCAAAGCCAGCGCCGATCCCGACAGCTATATGTCACGCGGCCACATCGGCACCCATCTCGACGTCTACGGTGGCCAGGCCTTCCCACCCGCCCGCTACTGCATGCGGCGGGGCCTGCTGATCGACGCACGGGAGGCGGGAGAAGAAATCGGCCTCCCGGTCCTGGCCGGACGCGAGTGCCAGGCCGGAGACTTCCTCATTTTCCACACCGGCCATCTCGACCGTCACGTCTACGGCTCCCGTCCCTACTACCAGACCCAGCCGAGATTCTCGTGGGAACTGATCCAGCACCTGGCTGAACAGGACACCGGTTTCATCGGCCTGGACTTCCCCGGCATGCGCTCCGGCCCCGAGCACAATGACGCGGATCGCATCGTCGGCAGCCGCGGCGGCTACGTGATCGAGAACCTGGCCAATGTGGGCAGGCTGCATGCCGAGGCCGGCGACCGCGCCTTCGTGGTCTGCACGGGATGGACGGGCTTCCAGGGTTCGACGGGCCTGTCGTGCCGCGTCGTGGCGTGCCTGGACTGAGATCCGCAGGAGGCATCCGCCATGACTTCACTTCCTCTTGCCGCTCCGCGGCCCGACGGCCCGGCCTATCGCACCGCCATGGCCCGGCTGGGCAGTTCGGTGCACATCGTCACCAGCGCGGGCCCCGCGGGCCGCGTCGGCCTGACCGCATCCGCCGTCTGCAGCGTGACCGACGATCCGCCCACGCTGCTGGTATGCCTGAACCGGCGCTCATCCGCCCATGATGCGGCGCTGGCCAACGGGGTGCTGTGCGTCAACACGCTGGCCGCCGGCCATGAAACCCTGTCGCGCCGGTTCAGCGGCGGCGGCGACATGAGCGACCGATTCGCGGAAGGCACATGGAGCCAGCTGGAAACGGGTTCTCCGGTCCTGGAGAATGCGATGGCCGTGTTCGACTGCCGTATCGTCGATACCACGCGGCAAGGCACGCACACCGTCATGTTCTGCGAGGTCCTGGATTTGCGGACGGGCCAGGCACCGGCGGGCCTGTTCTATTTCTCCCGAACCTACCATGCACTGGGAGCCACGACCTAGGGGCGAAAAAAAACCCTGGCGCCAAACCAGGGTTTCTTGTCACAAAGCGCCCGCGCTTCAGTTGACGGCGTCTTTCAGCGCCTTGCCCGGACGGAACTTCGGCACCTTGGCCTTCTTGATCTTGATGGCTTCGCCGGTACGCGGGTTGCGGCCGGTGCGGGCCGCGCGAGCGCTCACCGCGAAAGTGCCGAAACCGACCAGCGTCACAGTGCCGCCCTTCTTGAGCGTCGTTTTCACCGCCCCCACCAGCGCATCCAGCGAACGGCCGGCAGCCGCCTTGGAAATATCGGCTTGCTTGGCAATGTGGTCGATAAGCTCGGTCTTGTTCATTAGGCCCCTCACAAGGTCTATCTGTGGAAAAAATTTTTGGTCCCGATGCATGCCTGCAAGGGGCACCCCCGATGAGCGACGTACCGCGCCGGAACTACACTTGCGCGTACGAAACGCAGACGGCTATTTAATCCTCGGGCAGAAAGTCGTGTCAAGGGAAACCCGCTGGAAAACCGCGTAAAACCTCATGTTTCCGCTTGTGACCAAAGAAAAGAGGGCGCTTGCGCGCCCTCTTGCTTGACCCAAGCCGCGGGATCAGTGCTTCATGACCGGATCCGTGGCGGCTCCGCCTTCAGCCGCCACATGGGCCTCGACCTTGGCCTCGACCTTCGCGGCCTCCTCCTCGGGCAAGGGCTCCGGCAGCCGCTCCAGTGCGAGTTCGAGCACCCGGTCGATCCAGCGGACCGGCACGATATCAAGATGATTCTTGACCGAATCCGGGATCTCCGCCAGATCCTTGGCGTTCTCTTCCGGAATCAGCACGGTCTTGATACCGCCCCGGTGCGCGGCCAGCAGCTTCTCTTTCAAGCCGCCGATCGGCAGGACCTCGCCGCGCAGCGTGATCTCGCCCGTCATCGCCACGTCGGCGCGCACGGGAATGCCCGTCAACGAGGAAACGATGGCCGTGGTGATCGCCGCTCCCGCGGACGGTCCGTCCTTGGGCGTGGCGCCTTCCGGCACGTGCACGTGCATGTCCTTCTTCTCGAACACCGCGTGATCGATGCCCAGCCGGCGGGCGCGCGAACGCACCACCGAGCGCGCGGCCTCGACCGACTCCTTCATCACGTCGCCAAGCGAGCCGGTACGCTGGATGGCGCCCTTGCCCGGCATGACCGCGACTTCGATCGTCAGCAGGTCGCCGCCCACTTCGGTCCACGCGAGTCCGGTCACCTGGCCGACCTGGTTTTCCTTCTCGGCCACGCCGAAGGTATAGCGGCGCACGCCCAGATAGTCGTTCAGGTTGTCGGCGGCGACGACCACTTGTTGCTTCTCGCCCTTGAGCAGCAGGCTCTTGACCACCTTGCGGCAGATCTTGCTGACCTCGCGCTCCAGCGCACGCACGCCCGCTTCACGGGTGTAGTAGCGCACGATATCGCGCAGGGCCGATTCCTCGACCTTGAGCTCCTCGGCCTTCAGCCCGTTGTTCTTCATCTGCTTGGGCAGCAGATGCTGCATGGCGATGTGCACCTTCTCGTCTTCGGTGTAGCCCGACAGGCGAATGACTTCCATCCGGTCCAGCAGTGCCGGCGGAATGTTCAGGGTGTTGCTGGTTGCCACGAACATCACGTCGGACAGGTCGAAGTCGACCTCGACGTAGTGGTCCTGGAAGGTGTGGTTCTGTTCGGGGTCCAGCACCTCGAGCAGCGCAGACGCCGGGTCGCCACGGAAATCCATGCCCATCTTGTCGACTTCGTCGAGCAGGAAGAGCGGATTGCGCGCGCCGACCTTCGACAGGTTCTGCAGGATCTTGCCCGGCATCGAACCGATATAGGTACGACGGTGGCCGCGGATCTCGGATTCGTCGCGCACGCCGCCCAGCGCCATCCGCACGAACTTGCGGTTGGTCGCCTTGGCGATCGACTGGCCGAGCGAGGTCTTGCCCACGCCCGGAGGGCCGACCAGGCACAGGATCGGCGCCTTGACCTTGTCCACGCGCTGCTGCACGGCCAGGTATTCAAGAATGCGTTCCTTGACCTTGTCGAGCCCGTAGTGGTCGTCGTTGAGCACCTCCTCCGCATGCGGCAGGGAGTTGTTGACCTTGCTCTTCCTCTTCCACGGCAGGCCGACCAGCGTGTCGATGTAGTTGCGCACCACGGTGGCCTCGGCCGACATGGGCGACATCAGCTTGAGCTTCTTGAGCTCGGCGTCGGCCTTCTTCTTGGCGTCCTTGGGCATGTGGGCGGCGATGATCTTCTTCTCGAGCTCCTCGAAGTCGGCGCCGTCCTCGCCTTCGCCCAATTCCTTCTGGATGGCCTTGACCTGCTCGTTCAGGTAGTACTCGCGCTGGCTCTTCTCCATCTGTTTCTTGACGCGGCCGCGGATGCGCTTCTCGACCTGGAGAATGTCGATCTCGGTCTCAAGCTGGGCCAGCAGCGCTTCCAGGCGCTCGGAGGTGGAGAACACCTCGAGCATCTTCTGCTTCTGCTCCAGCTTCAACGGCAAGTGCGCGGCGATGGTGTCGGCCAGCCGGCCGGGCTCGTCGATACCCGACAGCGAGGTCAGGATCTCGGGCGGGATCTTCTTGTTCAGTTTGACGTACTGGTCGAACTGCGACACGATCGCGCGCCGCAGGGCTTCGGTTTCCGAGCCCTGGCCACGATCGGGATCGATGGGTACCAGTTCGCAGGCGAAATGCGCGCCCAGATCGTCGATGCGGGTGATGCGGGCGCGCTGGGCGCCCTCGACCAGCACCTTGACCGTGCCGTCGGGCAGCTTGAGCATCTGGAGGATGCTGGCCAGGCAGCCGATTTCGTAGATATCGTCGGCCGAGGGTTCATCCTTGGCGGCCGACCGCTGGGCCACCAGCATGATGTTCTTGCCGGCTTCCATCGCGGCTTCCAGCGCCTTGATGGACTTGGGCCTCCCTACGAACAGCGGGATGACCATGTGCGGAAATACGACCACGTCGCGCAGCGGGAGCAGCGGCAACTCGATCGGTTCGGGAGGGAGTATCTGGCTCGCAGACATGATTCGTCCTCGAATTTGAATGCAATCAGGATGAGGGCGTAAACGTGGATTTCAAGCGTCGGCGGGCAACGAGGTCTGCTGGGACTGCCGGGTGCATGCCCTTTTCCCGCACCGCGTGCCCGGGAAAAAGGCATGAACCCGAAGAGAGGCGCAGAGTCATCATTCGCCCACAGGCCATTGATTTACACGCCATGGCCCAATGTAGCATATAGAGGGCCCCGCCCTACGCGCTGACGCGCCCCCCAGGGGGCGATGCGGGTGGACCGGAAGGGAAGCCCACCCCCACGCGGCCTTCGGCCGCTCCCCCTCAAGGGGGCGGCACTGGCGGACCGGCAAAGCCGGATCCGCGGTGCCCTGGAGCCGGGGAGGCTCGAAAAATGAAAACGGCCTTGCTTGCGCGCAAGGCCGTTATTCTTTTCCAACCCGACAGATGCTTGGCAATATCGCCAGTCCCCGCCAGCCCGTTGGTACCCCAGGATGCGGTGGATCCGGCTTTGCCGGTCCACCCGCATCGCCCCCCGGGGGGCGCGCGTCAGCGCGTAGGGGGGGATCCTCTACTTATTGGCCACCTTGGGCTTGTCGCCGTAGATCAGGAGGGGGGCGCCCTCGCCGGTGACGGCGTTTTCGTCCAGGACGACCTTGACGACGTTGCCCTGGGTGGGCAGTTCGTACATCGTGTCGAGCAGCGCGGCTTCGATGATGGAGCGCAGGCCACGGGCGCCGGTCTTGCGCTTGAGCGCTTTCTCGGCGATGGCCAGGAGCGCCTGGGGCCGGACATCCAGCTCGGCGCCTTCCATGGCCAGCAGCTTCTGGAACTGTTTGATCAGGGCGTTCTTGGGTTCGACCAGGATCTGGATCAGGGCTTCTTCGTTCAGCTCGTCCAGCGTCGCGACCACGGGCAAGCGGCCGACCAGTTCGGGGATGAGACCGAACTTGATCAGGTCCTCGGGCTCGACTTCGCCGAACAGCGCGCTGACAGAACGTTCCGACTCGGCCTTGACCGAAGCACCGAAGCCGATGCCGGACTTCTCGGTACGGCCACGGATGACCTTCTCCAGCCCGTCGAATGCGCCGCCGCAGATGAACAGGATGTTGGTCGTGTCGATCTGCACGAAGTCCTGGTTGGGATGCTTGCGTCCGCCCTGCGGAGGAACCGAGGCGACAGTCCCTTCGATCAGCTTGAGCAGGGCCTGTTGCACGCCTTCGCCCGACACGTCGCGGGTGATGGACGGGTTGTCGGCCTTGCGCGAGATCTTGTCGATCTCGTCGATGTAGACGATGCCGCGCTGGGCCTTTTCCACATCGTAATTGCAGTTCTGCAGCAGCTTCTGGATGATGTTCTCGACGTCCTCGCCCACGTAGCCGGCTTCGGTCAGCGTGGTGGCGTCGGCGATCACGAACGGCACGTTCAACAGGCGGGCCAGCGTCTGGGCCAGCAGCGTCTTGCCCGAGCCCGTGGGCCCGATCAGCAGGATGTTGCTCTTGGACAGCTCGACGTCGTCCGCCTTGCCACCCGCGTGGCGTATGCGTTTGTAGTGGTTGTACACCGCCACCGACAGGATCCGCTTGGCCCGGATCTGCCCGATCACGTACTGGTCGAGGATCTCCTTGATCTCGGCCGGCGTGGGCAACTCGGACTTGGCGCCGGTCTTGACGTCGGCCGCCACTTCGTCGCGAATGATGTCGTTGCACAGGTCGATGCACTCATCGCAAATGAACACCGACGGTCCGGCGATCAGCTTGCGAACCTCATG